>Ga0207686_10000130_pt1 | contig 60144 bp, 55 predicted proteins | sample KBSM24metaG_FD_184396 | JGI IMG/M metagenome (GOLD analysis project Ga0207686, IMG submission 184396) | Miscanthus rhizosphere microbial communities from Kellogg Biological Station, Michigan, USA - KBS M2-4 metaG (SPAdes) (version 2) | ecosystem: Host-associated > Plants > Roots > Rhizosphere >...
CATTTGGGACAATTTGTATTACCGGCTTCATTAGCATAGCTTTTCGTTCGCAGATTTCATCGATTACGCAGAACCAGACAAAGGAGAAGAATCGTGAGAAAGAGCACCATCTATCTTTACGTTCTTGGGCTTGTGGTGATGATCGTCGTAGCGCTGGCCAGCACGGGGTTGGTTGTGTCGGCTCAGAATTCGAATTCGTCGACCACGCCAACGAACACGGCAAAGCCGAAACCGAAGAAGCCGAAGAAGACGGCCATGGCGAGTACCAGCGGCCGCTGCGATCCGGCTAAACAGGAACAGACGGATCTGTCCGGCACTTACACCGGCAAAGCCGATCACGGCAACGGTCAGCCGCCACAGGACGCGACGCTGACGATCACCGGCAACAACTTTACGATGACGTCGGGATCCGAAACGCATTCGGGACGCATCACCGCGGTGACCACGTGCGGATACATCGGCGTCACCATGATGATGGGCGATCTGACGCCGCCGACGCCTAGCCCGAACCCGCCGGCCGCGCTGCCGGCTGTTTCGCTTCGCGCCAAGAAGATTGGCGACAAGCTTTGGCTGAAGAGTGTCCCCGGCGAAAAGATGCAGGTCAGCTTTACGCCCACGGGCGGCGGCGGTGGAATGAAGAAGCAGCGCAAGCACAAGTCGACCACCAAGAAAACCGAACCAGCGGCGGCGGCAAAACCGACGCCGTAACGTTCACGCGTGACAGGTCGCTAAGTCGAGACGCGCAGACACGGAGATCATCGTGACGAAGTTGATTGGTGCGCTTCGTCCGTTCGGCTCTCCGTGTCTTATTATGTAAACATCCTGTCAGTACCCGGAGTGTTAGCGGAGGGATCAATTGATTCCTGACTTTCCGCTTGATCCTGTCGCTAACGCTCCGGGTAGTGACACGCTCACGAACGGTTGATGAGAGAAAAAATTCGTATAGCTGCGGGCCAGGGTTTCTGGGGCGATCTGCTCGACGCACCGGTGCGTCAGGTTGAAGGCGGACCGATAGATTATTTGATGCTCGACTATCTGGCGGAAGTCACCATGTCGATCATGCAAAAGCAGAAAGCGCGCGATCCAAACGCCGGGTACGCGCGTGACTTCGTGAACTTGATGAAGGAGATTCTGCCGGCCTGCGTCGAGCGAAATATCCGGGTGGTGGCAAACGCCGGCGGCGTCAATGTGCCGGGATGCGCGACCGCAGTTGCCGAGACGGCGCGTCAGTTAGGATTGAGCGGAAAGATGAAGATCGGAATCGTCACGGGCGACGACATTCTCGGCCGCATAGACGATTTTCTCGGGCGCGGTATTGAACTGCGAAACATGGATACCGGCGAGTCGTTGACGACGGTGCGCGACAAGATCCAAAGCGCTAATGCTTACCTCGGCGCAGCACCGATCGTAGAAGCTCTGCATAAAGAGGCCCGGGTTGTGATTACCGGCCGGGCGACGGACACGGGTCTGACGCTGGGACCGATGATTCATGAGTTTGGCTGGGCCGTCGATGATTGGGACAAGCTCGCGGCGGGCACAATCGCCGGTCACATCATCGAATGCGGCGCGCAGTGTTCGGGCGGAAATTGCCAGTACGATTGGCAATCTATTCCTGATCTTGCAAACGTCGGGTTCCCGATTGCCGAAGCCTCACCCGATGCCAATTTCGTGATCACGAAACACGACGGCACGGGTGGCTGGGTCAACGTTCCGTCGGTAAAGGAACAACTGGTTTACGAAATGGGCGACCCGCACGAATACATCACGCCGGACTGTGTCGCTGATTTCACGACGGTTCAGCTGGCGCAGGATGGCCCTGATCGGGTGCGAGTTTTCGGTATCAAAGGAAAGCCCGCGACTGATTTCTTAAAAGTGTCGATTAGTTATTCAGCCGGCTATAAGGCCGTCGGAACTCTGGTTTACTCGTGGCCGGATGCTTATGCGAAAGCACAAGCCGCCGACAAAATTCTGCGGGCTAGAATTGACCGTCTCGGATTGCGTTTCGATCAGATGTTGACGGAATTCGTCGGGGTCAACGCCACGCACGGAACGCTCGCCGGCCAGCCGTCCCCAGACGTTGCCGAGGTCCAATTACGCATCGGAGTTCGCGGAAATGATCGCGGCGCAGTCGAACGATTTACGAAAGAGATTGCGCCGTTGATTCTCACTGGCCCACCGGGCGTCACCGGATTCGCGGGCGGCCGGCCGAAAGTTGAAGAGATTGTCGCTTATTGGCCGGCGTTAATTCCAAAGAGCGAGATCGAAGCCAAGGTCGAAATATTGGACGTGTAATTTATGAAGATTCAATTGACGCAGCTCGCGCATGCGCGCTCTGGCGACAAAGGCGACACGGCCAACGTAGGGCTCATCGCTTTACGCGACGAATTCTATCCGCTACTCGCGCGTGAAGTGACGGCAGGGCGGGTCAAAGAACATTTCAAGGGAATCTGCCACGGGGAAGTTGAGCGATATGAACTGCCCAACCTCGGCGCGCTCAATTTCCTTTTGCATGAAAGTCTCGGCGGTGGCGGCACGCTCTCGCTAATGACCGACGCCCAGGGCAAAACGTTTTCGACTGCCTTGTTAAGAATGCAGATTGAAGTCGCCGATGACGAGGCGGCGAAACTCGGACTCGGCACGCAGAACTAGAAAATGGCTGCTACTGATCCAGTTGTCCTGTACGAAGTAGCCGAAGGCGTGGCGCGCATCACGCTGAATCGACCGGCGAAGCGTAATGCGCTTAACGACGACTTGATAGCGGGTCTGAAGTCTTTAATGCGCCGTGCCCACGAGGATGACGAGGTCAGGGTAATCGTTTTGACCGGGGCGGGCTCGGATTTTTGTTCCGGCGCCGATCTCGCAGCATTACAAAAGATATCGAACGCTTCAGTCGAAGAGAATCTCGAAGACGCAGCGGCGTTGATGGAGCTCTTCATGTTGATGCGGTCCACCCGGCAACCGGTAATCGCCGCGGTGCGGGGAAGGGCCCTGGCCGGTGGTTGTGGCCTGGCATCAGCATGTGACCTGGTTTTGGCGGCGCGTTCAAGCCGCTTTGGATATCCGGAAGTAAAGATTGGTTTCGTGCCTGCGATGGTGATGGCCATCCTCAGACGTAACGTCAGTGAAAAGCGGGCCTTCGAATTGCTGACTCTGGGAAATGAATTAAGCGCCGAAGAAGCCGTCAATGCCGGCCTGGCGAATCGGGTGATTGACGACGAGGCCTTCGACGATGAGGTTGACGCGTTCGTCGAACAGTTTTCAAAGGTGAGCAGTTCGGCTGTCGCGTTAACCAAGAAACTGCTTTATCAGATCGACGCGATGAGTTTTGAAGACGCTCTGCGCTGTGGTGTGGATACGAACGTGACTGCGCGCCTGACGAAGGATTGTAAGCAGGGAGTCGAAAGATTCTTGAGAAAACGCTGAGACGTTTCAGTCGCGCGGCTTGACGTTATTGCGAATGAAGTCGGCAATGTCCTGCGTCGACGTTCCCGGAAGAAAAACTTCCGCTACACCTTGTTCCTTGAGTTTGGGAATATCTTCCTTCGGCACAATCCCGCCCAGCACCACGAGCGTGTCGTTCAGTCCTTCTTCACGCAACAATGAAACGATGCGCGGGCACAGTGTGTTGTGAGCCCCGCTGAGGATGGAAACGCCGACCGCGTCGACGTCCTCCTGCAAGGCCGCCGCAGCAATCATCTCCGGTGTTTGTCGCAAGCCAGTGTAAATAACTTCCATGCCGGCGTCGCGCAGCGCGCGGGCAATGACTTTCGCGCCGCGATCGTGGCCGTCGAGACCCGGTTTGGCGACAAGCACTCTGATTTTTCTGCTGGTTTGATTCATCTGAGGTCAGATGGCGGGTTCTTCATAAACGCCGTAGACGTCGCGAAGCGCGGAACAGATTTCGCCGAGGGTTGCATACTCTCTGACTGCATCGATAGTCGCGGGCATCGTGTTCTCGCCACGCTGTGCGGCTAATCGAAGCACGTCGAGCGTGCGCGAGACAGCGCCGCCGTCTCGCTCAGAGCGGACCCTTTCCAGCCGCTCAACCTGCTGGTGGCGCACTGATTCATCAATTACCAGAATCGGAATCTCCTGCAGTTCATCCTTCATCTCGAACTTGTTGACTCCGACGATCGTCTGATCGCCGCGCTCGAGGGATTTCTGATATTGATACGCAGACTCTTGGATTTCGCGTTGCGGAAACCCTTTCTCAACCGCTTCCACCATGCCGCCCATCGCGTCGATTCGCTCAAAATAATCGAGCGCGCCCTGTTCCATCTTGTTGGTCAGGGCTTCGACAAAGTATGAGCCGCCCAGCGGATCGACGGTGTTCGCCACCCCGGTTTCCTCGGCAATAATTTGCTGCGTGCGGAGCGCAATCAAGGCCGCTCGATCGGTAGGCAATGCCAGGGCTTCGTCATAAGCGTCCGTGTGCAGCGATTGTGTCCCGCCGAGAACTCCGGCAAGTGCTTGAATCGCGACGCGGACGATGTTGTTGAGCGGTTGTTGGACGGTCAGCGACACGCCAGCGGTTTGCGTGTGAAAGCGCAGCTTCATCGTCCGTTCGTCCGAGGAGCCAAACCTCTCTCGCATCGTGCGCGCCCAAATGCGGCGCGCGGCCCGGTACTTGGCGATCTCTTCAAAGAAATCGTTGTGCGCATTAAAGAAAAAGGAGATGCGCGGGACGAACCGTTCAAGATCGAGACCGGCACGCATTCCCCAATCGACGTATTCGATGCCGTCGCGCAAAGTGAACGCGAGTTCTTGCAAGGCAGTCGCGCCGGCTTCGCGAATGTGGTAGCCGCTGACTGAAATCGGGTTGTAACGAGGAACGTGCTCGGTGCAAAACTCAAAAGTGTCTATTACCAACTTCATCGCGGAGCGAATCGGATAAATCCATTCCTTCTGCGCAATGTATTCCTTCAAGATGTCGTTTTGGAGCGTACCTGAAATTTTCTTCCAGTCGGCGCGTTGCTTTTCGGCGACGACCAGATACATCGCGAGAAAAACTGAGGCGGGAGCGTTTATCGTTTGCGATACGGTGACCATTTCGAGCGGAATCCCGTCGAATAACGCCTCCATATCGGCAAGTGATGAAACGGCCACGCCGCATTTGCCGACCTCGCCCTCAGAAAGCAGGGAATCGGCGTCGTAGCCCATCAGCGCCGGCAGATCGTAGGCGACGGACAGGCCGGTCTGGCCTTCTTTCATCAGATACTTGAATCGCTCGTTCGTCTCTTCGGGAGTGCCGAACCCTGCGAACTGCCGCATGGTCCAAAGCTTGCCGCGGTAACCGGTGGCGTGAATCCCACGGGTGTAGGGAAAGTCTCCCGGAGTGGAGATGTCTCGATCAAAGTCTATGTCGCCGACGTCAGATCGATCGTAAAGCCGGTCAACCTCTTCCAGAGATACCGTCTGGAAACTCTGCTTCCGTTCGCTTTGACGCGTTTGCGGCGACTTATCAGTTTGCTCAGTGAGTGGCATTTGGCGTGGAAAAGTCTAAAGCGTTTCTAAATCGCGATATTAGTTGAGCGATCAAACGCTGTCAATTTGGTCGTAAGTGAAGGACGCGCGGCTGTTGCTAACCAACAGCCGCGCGTTAAAGGCAGGACCCGGAAAATCGTGGATAAGCAGCAGGGTAAAGCGGATCAGTTAGTGGACGAACGAAACAGTCTTTGCGCTGGTGGCCGATTGCAGCGAATCCATGGTGACGACAATGTCATTCGCCTTAACCATGCCGAGGCGTTCTCGCGCCGCCAGCTCAATGGCACTCGGATCCTTGGTGAGCCGCTGAATGTCTCTCTGTAGAGATTGATTCGCGTCGCGCAGGCTCTGGATCTCTGATTCGACTTTCACGCGCTGCACGCTCGATGCGCGCAGCTCTCCTCGCGATCTCATGATAGCGGTCGCGCATATCGCCGTAGTCGCGAGCATTATCGTGGTTAGGATTACCCAGGCTGGGACGGAGCGGGCCGCTCCGATTGCCGGAATCACCAAATCGCGGGCCGTGACCGTTGGGCTACTCAAAACACCCACGGTCTGCACCACGTTCGGTCTGCTAGCTGCGCGGTTAAGCAGCCATTCTGTATTTCCCAAGGCTTGCAAGAAGCACCTCCGCTCTTCAACGAGCCACGACTGTGGCTCCTAAGTTATGGTTAATTACCGCGCGACGTCGCGATGCATTCTGATGCGTCGCCGCTGAAGGTAAACCCTGCGCGACGCCAACTTTCGCCGTATCGCGATGCGTGAACTAAATAGTTTGGCGCGATTTGTTTGAATCATCGTTAGTCTTTGTCTTGTTTAGAATCACCAGTTAACCGCAAGATAAAGGGTACTAACAACGTCGGGCTACCACATCTTGTAACGCTTGGGGGCGCAATCTCTTGGGGCAGAACAACTTACCGCTGAAGTTCGGGCGAATTTAACATCGGAAGTCGGAGAGGGCAATACTATTTATTTACAACAATTTAACAAGCTAACCTCAACGTTTACATAAGGTAACGAGGATTAAGCGCTTAAAAGGGCGAACGCGCGGCGAACACAAAGGGCCATGCGCTCATGTGATGGGGACGGGTCCAGAATCGACGAAATAAGTAGTGTCATGGTGTCGCTAACGCACCGAGACGGGTCGCGGCGACACGGGCAAGTGGCTGAAACTAGTCAAAAAGGGCGTAGTTTGTTGGGCACGGCCATTGCACTGTTGCCGAGCGGTAATGTGTATAGACCTCCGTGGAGCTAGCTCAGAATGAAACCTATTAAATACGCAGAGCGAGGGCTTGCAGCCTTCGCCGGCGCGACTTTTAACGCGATCCAGTCAATTAACAAGTATCGTCCCAACCCGTCTTTCACACCGAAATGGTCCGATAAGCCACTTTTGAAATCGTGGCAAAAAACGAAGCCCACCCTAGGGTGGCCGCGCACGACCGATTCGCTGTGCCCGAACTGCGTCATTGAAGCCCGGGAGTCGATTCTCAACGGCGAGCAGGACGTTTCCGTTCTTGTTCAGGAGAAGGTCGGGGAAATCAAGGCACAGATCATCGAACGCGACGGTGAGATCTGGATGATCAAAGATTGCCCGGTTCACGGCCGTTTTGAAGACATGATGGCTATCGATGCGAAGTTCCTTACGCACATCGAAAAGATGTTTCCCGGCCGCGACATTCAGGCGCATAACGATGAGAAGCTTCACAACCACGGGTCGAGCACGATCAAGTATGGCCGCGGCGCCGTGCTTACGGTCGATTTAACCAATCGCTGCAACATGATGTGCGATCCGTGCTTCATGGACGCGAATCAGGTGGGTTTTGTTCATGAGCTGAGCATGGAAGAGATTAGAGAGATCCTCGACAATGCCATCTCAATCAAGCCCCGGCGTCAGATGTCCGTTCAGTTTTCGGGCGGTGAGCCGACGATTTCACCGCACTTCATTGAAGCCATTCGTTATTCACGCAAGGTTGGTTACAACTCGGTACAGGCGGCGACCAACGGAATCGAATTCGCAAAGAGCAAGGAGTTCTGTAAACAGGCAGCCGAAGCCGGATTGCGTTACGTTTACTTCCAGTTTGACGGAATCGGCAACGACGCGAATAGTCACCGGCAGGTCGGCAATTTGTTCGATGTGAAGCTGCGAGCCATCAATAACCTTCACGAAGCCGGCGTCGAGATTGTGCTGGTCACTACTCTGGTGAACGGCATCAACAACGATCAGGTGGGATCGATTATCCGGTTCGCGCTGGATAATCCGAAGAAGATCGCCTTCCTTTCTTTCCAGCCCGTGTCGTTCACAGGTCGCGACGAAGCGATTACGCCAGAGCGCCGGCTGCAGCAGCGATACACACTTTCGCACCTGGCTCACGACGTGAAGAACCAGGTCGGAATTACCGAGCCGACGCGCGATTGGTTCCCGCTCTCATTAATGGGCGCCTTCGCAGACTTCGCTGATCTCGTGCACGGTCCAAGCTCTGAATGGGGTCAGGTCTCTTGCGGTTGTCACCCGAATTGCGGGGTGGGAACTGCCGTCATGATCGACAAGGAAACGAAGGAAATGAGTCCGGTTCCCGCGTTTCTCGATATCCCTGGATTGGTCAGGGACATGCGCAAAATCACCGATGCCGCTCGTGGTAAGTGGATATCGAATTTCATGATGGGTTTGGCGCTGCTCAAGCACTATCGACCGCAGAATGCGCCTTCGCAGTTCAATCTCTATGAACTGTTCAAGAAGTTCGATAAATCATTCGGCCTGACCGGCAAGGACTACGGCAAGGTCAGCGGCGACCGCAGCAAGGACGACATCGCCAAGCGCCGGTCGGATCGATGGAACTTCCTGTTCATCGCAGGCATGTGGTTCCAGGATCTTTTCAACTACGACTTCCGGCGCACGGAAATGTGCATCATTCCCTACGGCACTCAGGAAGGTGAAATCAGCTTCTGCGCGTACAACACAGGCATTGGCTGGCGCAATATCATCGAGCACATGCATCAGAATGCGACCGTTGCCAAGTGGTATGAGGATCATGGCCGTCACGAAATTTTCGCCGGCGGTAAGGAAGTGCCGCTCAACGATCCGACGCACAATCTGAGGCTTAACGACGTCGATCTCGCCCGTCCGAACAAACCCGAGATGAAAGGACCAAAGACGGCGCACGAAGAGATGGTAGCGATGCGCAAGCTCTATCAGGAGATGATTCTCAAGCAACAGTCGATTAAGACGGACAACGGCGACAAGCCGGTCCAGATTAAGGGCCTGGAGCGGAAGAAGGAAGCGGTGGTAGCTACCGTTTGATTTTTGCCATAACGACGCGGCCCTGCGAATCGGCTCGCAACATTCGCAGGGTCGTTTTTTGTCCGCTTGACCGCGCCGCAGCCTGACGTGTTTAATAAGAGGTTCAGTCGATAGAACAAATCTTTAAGTGGAGATATAGATGGCAGTAGTTACAATTAACCCCGGTGAATCGATCGAAAGCGCTTTGCGTCGATTCAAACGGAAAGTCATGACCGAGGAGATCATCAAAGACGCGAAGAAGCATGCGTTCTTCATGCCTCCCGGCCAAAAAGCGAAGCTGAAATCGGCGCTCGCTCGCAAGCGCAATAAAAAGAAGGGCCGCCCCAGGCCACGTCCCGTCGCTGCTAAGTCCTAGTTGTGCAATCGCACACGAGGCTCGCTCGGTTTTTAATCTCAAGAAACTGAATCAGCCGGAGAGTTTGCGGTGAAGCACGGGCCTGCGTGTGGCACAATGGTCGTTGAAAGAAATGACGCGCATCTTACTCACGAATGATGACGGCATCCACTCGGATGGGCTACAAGCTCTCGAGCGGGTCTTGCGCGAAGTGGGCGACGTGTTTGTGGTGGCGCCCGCCAGCGAAATGAGTGGTGCATCGCACAGTCTGACGCTCTCGCGACCGCTGCGCATCAGGAAGATCGACGATCGTCACTGGACCGTAGATGGAACGCCGACCGATTGCGTGACGCTGGCTTTGCATAAGATCCTGAACGAGGATGAGTTGCCGCATCTTTGTGTTTCGGGGATTAACCATGGCGGCAATCTCGGCGATGATGCGACCTACTCCGGCACGGTCGCCGGTGCGCTTGAGGCGACTATTCTGGGCGTACCTGGAATTGCCATAAGCCTGGTCGCGCGCGATCACTTTAATTTCGCCGAGGCTGCTCGCTTTACCTTGCTGGCCGTGCGAAAGATTCTGGCCGAAGGTCTGCCGGAAGGCACGCTGCTGAACGTCAATGTTCCAAACGCCGAGGTGAAGGGCGTCAAGGTTACCAGGCAAGGTATCAAGAACGCGCGTCCGGTAATCACCGAGCATATCGACCCGCGCGGCAAGCCGTACTTTTGGATCGGCGAGCAATACTTTCGTTCGAATGCCGAAGACGGCACGGACTATCGCGCGATTGAAGAGGGCTACATCTCGGTCACGCCGTTGAGAAGCGACATGACAGATCACAGCGCTCTGACGCAAATCGGATCCTGGAATTATGTGCTGGCTTCAGAGCTCCTGCCGACATAGACCGCCCATCCACTCAGTTGAGTTCCACATCTTCACGACTGAACACGCTCTACCTCGAACAAAGGATTCCACGCGAGCGCATGGTTGAGCGCTTACGCGACCATTACCGTATCCGCGATGAAAAGGTCCTGGAAGCAATGCGCTCGGTGCCACGTCATTTCTTTGTGACTGAGGCCCTGCGCGGACGCGCTTATGACGATAATGCGTTGCCGATGAATTTCAATCAGACCATTTCGCAGCCGTTTATCGTGGCGCGCATGTCTGAGCTGCTGGAGATTGACAAGCAAAGCCGCGTGCTGGAAATCGGCGCCGGCTCTGGCTACCAAACCGCCATTCTGGCGCGACTCGCCTCGCAGGTTTACGCCATCGAGCGCATCGGTGAATTAGCGAGAGAAGCGCAAGCGCGAATCCGCGAGCTGGGTATCTACAACGCGACGGTGAAGGCTTTCGACGGAACTTTGGGTTGGAGCGCATATGGACCATATGACGCGATTCTGGTAGCTGCTGGTGGTCCTCGAATTCCGGATCCTTTGATTGCGCAACTGGGAGTTGGCGGCCGGCTGGTGATTCCCATCGGCGAAACGCGCGAATCGCAAAAATTAGTGCGCGTGATTAAAAGTGAAGCGAGCCAGAAGATTGAAGATCACGGCAGTTGTCAGTTCGTCCCGTTAATCGGTCAGCACGGGTGGGAGAAGCAGTGAGCGGTAAGCAGCGGGCAGTGAGCGGTAAGAAGTGGGCAGTGGGCGGTGGGCAGTGAGCGGTACCGCTCAAAGTATCGATTCGAAGTATCGATTCGAACAACCTTTGCAAATGAATTCGATCACTAATCTAATGATGACGGACACACTCGCTACAACGATGACTGCCCACCGCTCACTGCCCGCTCACCGCTCACCGCTCACTGCTCACCGCTCACCGCTCACTGCCCACTGCTCACTGCCCACTAAATCATGATTGCCCGCCTCATCGAAATAATTTCCGCGTTCATCGTCGCGACCATCTCGTTGCTGGGCTACGGTGGCGTCGTCCTTCTGATGGCCATCGAGTCGGCGTGCATACCGCTGCCGTCGGAAATCATCATGCCGTTCTCAGGTTACCTGGTGTCGCGCGGCGAGATGAATCTTTGGCTGGTGGGCGTCGCCGGCGCCGTGGGTTGCGTGGCCGGATCGATGATCGCGTACTGGGTCGGCATGTATGGTGGTCGCCCCTTGATTGAGAAGTACGGTCGCTTTGTCCTGATCTCGCATCACGATCTGGATTTGGCTGACCGTTGGTTTGCGAAGTACGGCGAGGTAATCGTTTTCGTGAGCCGGCTCCTGCCGGCCATCCGTACCTTCATCGCTTTTCCGGCCGGCGTGGCGCGCATGAACATCCCGCGCTTCATTCTTTATACCTTCGCCGGATCGTTGCCATGGTGCATCGGTCTCGCGTATGTAGGCCAGAAATTGGGCGAGCAGTGGGACAAAGACCCGCGTCTCAAGACGCTGTTTCACCGATTCGATTTTGTGATCGGAATTGTGATCGTGCTGGCTGCCGCATGGTGGATCTGGCGGCACCTGAGGCATGGAAAGCGCGAAGCGGAAAGCGCCAAGAGTTGAGTCCGATTCAAATCGAATCTTTGCTTTTAGCACTTTGCCTTTGCTGTTCCGCGAATAAGCCGTTATCATCTCAGTTCAATTCGGGGCGTGGCTCAGCCTGGTAGAGCGCACGGTTCGGGACCGTGAGGTCGGAGGTTCGAATCCTCTCGCCCCGACCATTTTCGAAGAAAGGCCACTCAAGTCGAGTGGCCTTTTGCTTTCCACCTTACTGCGGGTAGTGTTACCAGAGTCATTCCTCCCTTAATGCGGATACGACTCTTGAGGGGATACGACCGTGCCGGTTAGAGACTTAAAGAAACTCCTCGAACGGATTCACACGCGGCTCGATGAGAGCAGTGTGGGGATCGGTCAACTCATCGGGGACCTTGGGCCGGCCGATCTCGCTGAGTTAATTAATCAACTGACTTTGGTTGAAGCGGCGACGGTGGTGTCGATGTTGCCAGTCGCGCGCGCGGTCGATCTGTTTGACAATCCGTTCATGCGGCGTCGTGCCGCGATCCTCGAACATCTCGAGCCGGACCGCGCCGCAGAAATACTCGCCGGTCTTTCGGCGGATGAACGCACCGACGTGGTCCAGCGCATGGGCCATCATCCGCGCCATTTGGTTGTTCCGAAACTGGCGCCTGAGTTGCGCAAGGAACTGGAAGGACTGCTCCAGTATCCACCGCGCACGGCGGGCGGGATCATGACGACCGAGTTCGTGCGCCTCCAGCCGAGCATGAAGGTCGGCGAGGCGCTGAAGCACATCCGGTCCGTTGCGAGTGAGAAAGAATCGATCTACGCGTGTTATGTCATGGAACCACGCAGTGGTCATCTGCTGGGCGCAGTCTCGTTACGCGATTTGGTAATGGCGGATTTGACGACGCCGGTGACGCAGGTGATGCGTAAGAAGCCCGTGACCGTCAGCGCGCTCGATGATCAGGAGGACGTCGCCCGGAAGATTGCCAAATATAACTTGCTGGCCGTGCCGGTCTTGGAAAAAGACGGCGACGTCGTCGGGTTCGTCACCGTTGACGATGTGATCGACGTGATGACTGAAGAGGGCACTGAAGACATCCTGCGTCTGGGCGCGATCGAACCGGGCGCGCTCGACAAACCTTACATGCAGATGTCTCTGCCGGTGATGATTCGCAAGCGCGCCGGCTGGCTGGTGATTCTGTTCCTCGGCGAGATGCTAACGGCCACGGCGATGGGCTTCTTTGAAAAAGAGATCGCCCGCGCGGTGGTGCTCGCGTTGTTCGTGCCGCTGATCATTTCGTCGGGCGGGAACTCCGGATCGCAGGCATCAACGCTGGTCATTCGCGCTTTGGCGCTCGGCGAAGTCAAATTGGGCGACTGGTGGCGCGTGATGCGACGAGAAGTTTTTTCCGGTTTAGGCCTGGGCATGATTCTCGGAACCATCGGGTTCCTGCGAATCACGGTGTGGTCGTTGTTCTCAAATCTGTATGGGCCATATTGGCCGCGGGTTGCGCTGACGGTGGGACTCGCATTGATCGGCATCGTTCTGTGGGGAACGCTGGCCGGGTCGATGTTGCCATTCGTGCTGCGGCGCCTGGGTTTCGATCCGGCAACGTCTTCGGCGCCGTTCGTGGCGACGCTGGTTGACGTGACAGGATTAATCATCTACTTCAGCGTCGCCGTTATGATCTTGCGCGGCACTCTTCTCTAATTGCGCGCGCGAGACACCCAGCGCACGACGCGCGAGCGCCGTGTGTTTCGATCCCTGACTGCTCAACTCGCTGCGGAACAGGACGATTTCAGTAACCGCGAAAATCTGTGGAGCGAAGTCGATCTGTCTGTGCTGTTCGGCCAGAGGGCGCGAATCCTTCCCCTCACGCAACCGCGCGATCGTTAGATGTGGATGATAAGCGCGCGGTTCGCGTGCGAGTCCGGCGGCGGCGCATCGGTCCTCGAGCGCGGCGTGCAAAGAGAGAAGTGAATTGCGGCCTTCGGATGAGGCAGCAGCGCCCTCGGTCCCAATCCACAAGACTATAGGCTTGCCATGCGGAGGAAAAGTTCCGCTGCCTTTAACCAGTAGTTCAAAGGGTGCGATCTGCCTGGCCGCTTCGTCACACGCGTCGGAAAGAGAAGGGATTCGCGATACCGGAATGTCTCCGAGAAACTTCAGCGTGAGATGCAGGTTGTGCGCGCGGCTCCAGCTGGCGCGCACCTGCGGAAATGCAGTCCGAAGTCGATCGATGTGTTCCGTGATGCGATGACGAATGTCGGGCGGCAGTTCGATCGCGATGAAGGTGCGATAGATTTCGTCGCCGGCCATACAACGCTCCGGGCTACTGTTTTGGTGTTAGCACGACCGTCTCTTTCGTGGCGCTCTCAATCGCCGCTTTACTGAACGGCAGAGCCCGTGGAGTGACGTTGCGCCAATCATCCAATTGATCTTTCCAGTGAGCGCTGTTCGGTGTTCCCGATTCGCCGAGCGGAATGCCGTTCTGCGTTTTATCCCAGTCGCCCGGGTCGGCAATGAATCGCATCGACACCGACGAGCCGACATTCACGGAACCGCCTGAGCCGTTTTGCGGGAAAGGCGCGATCGCGAATTGTGCTCCGACCAGCGGTACCCGGGCCAGATAGTGATCGAATCGAACGACTGCGATCTTGCCCCAAACCCATTGCGATTCATCTGCGCCGAAGGACTGCGCGAGGTTCTTTCGGGCTTCTACGTATGACGCGCCAAAGAGATCTTCGTATGAACGGAATTCTTTCGGCAGCCATTCGCTGGGCTGCTCAGTGGCGATACGATCGATAAGAATTTCAGACTGCGCCCACGTGTAATTGCTGTACAAATCCGGACCCAACTCTGATCTCAGGATGCGCGTTCGGAACAACCCGCGCATCTGACTTGCAAGTGCCGCCATGTGCGAGTCAGCGTTCATCATGCCGTCCCAGGATTGAAAGTCGTCGGCAAGTTTTGCGGCTTGTTCGCGGGCCTCCAGGTGTCCAGACATATTACCCTTAAAGGATCTCGCCGCCGCGTGGGCGAAGGTGCTCATCGCGATTGAATAGGTGTCGCCCTGGATCTTGCGAAAGTCATCAATAGTCAGCTTTGGTTTCGCCGACAGCAGATCGTAAATGCGTCGCGCGCGATATGGCGGCGCCCAGTTGTGACTCAGGAAGTATGGATAATCCTTACCGACTATCCGTTGATTTGCAGTCACGATGATGCCCGAGGGCGGATCGAGGACGTGCGGCAGCTTCGCGAACGGAATATACGACGTCCATTCACCGTCGTTCGTCGCGCCGTCGTACGGAAGACTGCCGTCGCCGGTCTTACGGATCGGAATCTTGCCGGCGCCGTAATACCCTATGTGGCCATCAACATCGGCATAGACGAAGTTCTGCGTGGGGCCGCTGTATTTACTCAGGCCTTCGGTGAATTCCTTCCAGTTGCGGGCGCGATTGGCGTCAAAAATTCCGGTGATCTCGAGGTTGGCAGGATCGAGCGCGGGCCAGCGCAGCGCGTAACGCACACCATCTTTTTCTAAAATGATCGGGCCGTGACGCGTCACGGTCACATCGATTGTCTGCGGCTGGATGCTTTTTGGATCGATCGGGTTCTTGCGCACATTGATTTGTTCATGCCGAACCTCAGCTGCAACCCAACCCTGCGGAGTCATGTAACGATTCGGATTGTCCTTATCGAATTTCTCGACGTAGACGTCCTGCACATCCGGTCCCAGATTTGTCGCGCCCCAGGCGATGAAGTCATTGTGGCCAATGACGATGCCCGGCGCGCCGGGGAAGGTAACGCCCACGACGTGCATGCCGGGCGCAGTCAGTTCTGTTTGATACCAGATGCTCGGCACGGACGCGGGAATGTGCGGATCGTTAGCGAGCAGCGGTTTGCCTGAGGCCGTGTGCCGGCCGGAGACGACCCAGTTGTTGCTGGCTTGAAACGTATCGGAGCCCGGGGGCGCGAGGCCGATGCGTTCGAATGATTGTCGTTGGGCTTCGAGCGACGAGTTTAATTCGGTCAGGATATCTTTCGCTACCAGCAGCCGGGACGACTGCGTACCCAACGGGCGGATGCTCGCCGTCTTGGCGCGATCAGATCCAACGACGATTACGTCAAGCGGCGATGTCTCAGGCAACAACGCGTCTCGTTTCTCCTTCGGCAGAGACATCATCGCGCCGCGCATGATGTCGAGCTGCCAGCTATTGGACAGGTATTCGGCCAGAAGTTTTCCGACGCAGAGAGAATCAGCAGGCGTCCAGGGTCTTGGTTTGTATTGCAACAGCCGAAACTCAACCGGCAGAGTTTTGTCGTTGAGCGAATCAATGAAGGCATTGACGCCCTTCGCATATGACGTCAGTGCCTGGTTGAGGTTGGGCGGCAAATGTTTGACGGTCTCTTCGACGACGTGCGCGGTGCCGAAGGTGCGATGTCGCTTATCTTCGCCGAGCGCTGCTTCGCCGAAAATCTCCGCCATCTCGCCTCTGACGTTGCGACGCAGAAGATCCATCTGCCACAGGCGATCGCTCGCGGTGACGTAGCCCTGGGCGAAGTACAGATCATCATCATTAGTCGCTTCGATATAGGGAATGCCGCGCTCGTCGCGCCGAACCGTCACGCGCCCGCGCAGGCCCGCAACGGAGACGGTGTCCGTGGGTTGTTGCGCGTTTGCGGAGCGCGGTTTTTCGGCGGCAGTCAGACCAGCCAAGACGATCAGCGGTAGCAAAAAAAGTCTTGATAAGCGTTTCATGACTCTCCTTACAATTGGCCAGCATCGTAGCACAGGATCAGCAGCGGTGAGTTAAGGTCATCCGCGACCCTAATCGATCGGCTCGTGACGATGGCACCGGCCACGCTCACGCGATCGTACTGACTGTATTGACGCGTTGTTTGCTGGTCGATTACAATTCGCTCGATTCATTTGTCGCGACTCGTGGCTAACAAATTCAAATCGATCGTTAGAGTCCTGACGCTGACCACCTTCGTGCTCGGCTGTGCGGCCCTGGCGTGCGCCCAACAACGTCCGCTGATTACTGAAGACGTCGACATCATTTCACCGGGGTCGATGCGAATATCGGCCGGCGTCGATTTCGTGCAGCGGCAGCGCTATTCCGTTTCCGGTTTGGAAGGAGACCTGACGCGCGCCGGTGTTCTCGGCGTGACCTTGGGACTGGCGCCGAATGTCGAAGTGCAGATTGAAGGCGTCGCCCAGAATTTCCTGTCGATTAACTCGCGCACGAGGAGTTCCATTCCGTTGGACGTGGCCGCGACCGCCAACTCGACGCACGACACCGGTGACTTTACGTTGTGGACGAAGATCAAACTGCGCAACGAAAGCGGCAACTGGCCATCGGTCGGTTTCCGGTTTGGCGTGCAGTTGCCTAATTCAAATCAGGCCACCGGTATTGGCCTCAATCAGACCAACGCTTATGGACAGGTTTTGTTGGGGAAGAAGTTTGGCCACGACGCGCGAGTGAATACGTTCGCCAACCTGGGCATCGGGATCCTGACGGCGCCGACTGAAGGCTTTACGCAAAACGATGTGTTTACTTATGGAGTGGCCGGCATCGTGCGCCTCGACAAGACATTCAGTCTGGTCGGTGAGGTCAATGGACGCCAGAACACCCGCCCCGGCAGCGGTCCGCTGGGAACCGAATCTCAGGGCGAGGCGCGTTTGGGAATGCAGGTGCGTGCGAGTGGTCTGCGCTTCGACTTTGCCGGCATTGCAGGTTTGACGAAATTCAGTCCGCGCTCGGGAGTTACGGTTGGCGTCACCTACGACACTCCATCAATCTTCACGCCAGCGAAGTAATCAGTGACCAGTGACCAGTGACTAGTGACGAGTGACAAGTTAGACTGTTCGTCTGTTCAAAGCTTGTCACATGTCGCTTATTCCTGCGTTTGTATTCGACGGGTACTGAAGTCACGAGGGAGTAGCGTCAAAAAATAGACTGTCGGATGTTTATGCTGGTCACTGGCCACTAGTCACTCGTCACTGTTTTCATGTTTGATTGGCTCCGCGCTCTCACGTTTCGGCTGGGAAAGTTCATCGTTCACGTGCCGTTTTATGTCGCCGGCCCGGCGATGATCCTGATCGGAGCGCTCGATTCGTCGCTGCTGTCGCTGCCCGAGATAAACGACTATTTGGTAGTCGCGCGCTGTTACACCCATCCGCATACGGCGTTCTTCTTTCCGTTGTTCGCATCAACCGGATCGGTGCTGGGATGTCTGCTGCTCTACACGATTCTGCAGCGCGGTGGGCTGGCGGTCTTGCACCGCCGATTCAAGCTTGAGCACGTGCAGCGGGTCGAACGCGCGTACGCGCGATTTGGAATTTTCGCGTTAGCCATTCCGGCGTTGCTGCCGCCGCCGATGCCTTTCAAGATTTTCGTGGCCACGGCCGGCGCGTTGCAGTTTCCGCGGCGAAAATTTTTGCTGACCATTCTGATTGCGCGGTCGCTGCGCTATTACACCGAAGGAATACTCGCAATCTATTATGGCGAGCGCGTGTTGCGGTTCCTGCGCGACAACGGATTAATAATCGTAACCATCGTCGGCGGCCTCTGCCTGTTGGCGCTGGCGATTTATTTGGTAACGAACAAGGGGCGCGCCGCCGTGAAAGCGGCGAAAGAATGACCTCGAAAGGTAACAAGCACTCAATTGAAATCCATTATTCATAAGGTGATGGGCGGCCTCGGAAAGTTTTCGCATTGGCTGCTCTCGTACGGGCCCTTCGGTCTGTTTGCGATCGCGTTTCTTGATTCGGTGCTGGTGCCGATCCCCGGCGGCGTCGATGCGATGCTGATGATCCTGGCCACAGCGCGTCCGGCCTGGATGTTGATTTATGTGGCCAGCGCGACGGTTGGTTCGACGATTGGCTGCGTCTGTCTTTATAAGATTTCTCAGAAGGCCGGCCATCGCGCGCTCGATCGTTTTTCTGAATCGAAGCAGAAGCGCGTCAAGGATTTAATCGACCGCTATGACGTGCTGTCGGTGCTGGTGGCGTCGGTATTGCCGCCGCCTTTTCCGTTCAAGCTGTTCGTGGTTTCAGCGGGTGTGTTCCGCTTGCCGGTTTGGCGCTTTACGATGGCCATCGCGGCCGGCCGTACCTTCCGCTACTTGCTCGAGGGTTATCTCGCCGCGCGTTATGGTGAGCATGCGAAGGAAATCCTGGCGCACTATTATCCGGCGATTGGAATTGGCCTGGCAGTATTGCTAATCGTGATTTTTGTCAGCAGGAACCTGATGCGGCGCGCGCGAGTCGAACCGGTTTCAGGCGTCGAAAGCTAATTGCAACTCCGGCGGGGTTGCCTCGTGGCGCGCGCGGAATTTTCGCGCTTGAGCCAGAGTGCTGACACCGCGGATTTCGAGTTTGTCGATCAGATGCAACAGCACCCGGGCCGTGGCGCGGGCATCGCCGACCGCGCGGTGGCGCTCAGTTATTTGAAATCCGAAATGATCTGCCAACGCGTCGAGATGATGTTTCTCGAGATCGGGCATGACGCGACGAGCAAGTTGCACCGTGCATAGCTTGGCGTTGCGCATGCGGCAGCCGGGAAATACGCGGGCGATTTCCTGGTTCAGCAAAGTCACATCAAAATCTGCATTGTGGGCCGCCAGCACGGCGTCGCCGGCGAAGTTCAACCACGATTCGGCAATCGCGGAAAATGACGGCGCTGTTGCCAGCATGTCTTCGGTGATTCCGGTCAGCGTCGAAATGAACGGCGGCAGCGGCAACTGGGGGTTAACCAGCGTTTCGAAGTCGTCTACGATTTCACCGTGGGCCACGCGGCAGGCGCCAATTTCGATGATGCGCGTCGCGATCGATTTGCCCGCGATTGCCTCGACGTCGACGACCACAAATTCGATATCGCCCAGCGGTTTCGTTTCGGTTTCGTTGGGTCGAATGGCGAGACACTGCGCGTCCGTGATGAAGCGCGGATCGTTCTGCACCAGATCGCGTACCAGCGAAGCGGCCAAATCTTCGGTGGCGTTGGCCAGATGAAAAATTGAATCAGTGATTTCGTTGAAGCTGGCCCGGCCGCCATTTTCGAGTACGAAGTCGAACGTCTCCTGTACCAGCGGCGAATCAGAAATCAAATTGAGCGGTCTTTGCACGACGCGATTGTAATGTGTGGGACAAAAGATGAGCAACGATGAAGTGATTGATCGGTTCCGAAAGTCCGGAGCTCTGTTGGAAGGACACTTCCAGCTTTCGAGCGGCCTGCATAGTTCGGTTTACCTGCAGTGCGCGGTCGCCCTGCAGGCGACGCGCGATGCAATTGAGTTCGGCGCCGCGATCGCCGATCGAGTTCGCGGACGGGAAATCGAAACGGTCGTATCGCCGGCGATCGGCGGGCTGGTTATTGGTTATGAGGTTGCGCGCCAGCTCGGCGTGCGGTTCATTTGGACTGAGCGGGAAAACGGGACCATGACGCTGCGGCGCGGTTTTAGTTTGCGAAGCGGCGAGCGGCTTCTGGTGGTCGAAGATGTAATCACTACCGGCGGCTCGACGCGCGATACGATTGAGGCTCTTCGCGCCAGTGGTGGCGATGTCATCGCGGCGGCATCGATCATTGATCGTTCGGGCGGAAGAGCCGATGTCGGCGTGCCGCGAATATCACTCGCGACGCTTGATGTCTCAGCCAATTCGCCGGACCAGTGCGAAGCGTGCAAACGTGGCGAACCCGTTTCCAAACCTGGCAGTAGAAAAAAATAACTTGCGTTTGAATGCGGGAGTTATCCCGCCGGCGCACGAGTCCCCCTAACGAAATGGTTGACCCCGGCATCCTCGTAGGATATTCCGTATTGGCCGACAACGCTCGTCTCTAAACAGATGAATTATCGTCTCCTCCTGCAATACGACGGCACGGACTTTCATGGGTGGCAGATTCAAGCGAACCTGCGGACCGTTCAGGGCGAACTGACGCGCGTCCTTTCATTGCTGGAAGACGATCAGGTCACCGTACATGGTTCCGGCCGGACGGACGCAGGTGTACACGCAGATGGCCAGGTCGCAAATGTTCATCTGCGACGCGAAATTACTCCCAACAAATTACGCAACGCCATCAACGGCAATCTCGATTCCGATGCGCGCGTGCTGTCGGTCGAGGTGGTGCCGGATGATTTTCACGCGCGATATGCGGCCGTCGGCAAGACCTATTGTTACCGCGTCGTGCGGGGAAGCGTGATGTCGCCGTTTCGACGCAGGTACGCATTGCATGAAGCCCGCGAGCTTGAGGTTGAGCGAATGCTTCAATGCAGCAAGTTGTTTCTGGGCGAACATGATTGGACTGCATTCTCAGCCGCGCAATCAGACGCCGGGTCGCGCGTGCGCACAGTGACCAGCTTCGATGTGTCGCGACGGGCGGACCTCGGAGGTCAATGCGATCTCCTGGAGTTCACGATTTCGGCCAACGGCTTTCTGCGCTACATGGTGCGCTCGATCGTAGGAACGCTGTTAGCGGTGGGCCGGACCGAAATCGATCTGGCGACGGTTGAACGGGCAGTTAATGAAGGCGATCGTTCGTTGGTTGGTTCAACCGCACCGCCGCAAGGGCTGACGCTGGTCAGCGTGGAATACTAATTGGAGATTTGATATTTGAGATTTGATATTTGGAATTTTGTTTGCGCGACTATCCAACATCTCAAATGCGAAATCTCAAATATCAAATCTTAAAATTGCCGTGACTCAAATTCATCAGTTGCGTTGGCCATACGCGCCGATTAAGATGCCGCAGACCGTAGACATCTGTTAATGCTTTCAGATTTCACCGAAGTTGTTCGCGCTGGTTCGCCCGATCAGGCCTTGCTGAACGCGATTGATTGGGACCGCTTGCCGAAGCATGTGGCGATCATCATGGACGGCAACGGCCGTTGGGCGGCGCTGCGCGGTCAGCCGCGAATCGCCGGACATCGCGCGGGCGTCGAAGCCGTGCGCGCTTCGGTTGATACCGGCGCCCGTTTGGGTTTGGGCGCGCTGACGTTGTATGCGTTCTCGACTGAGAACTGGAAGCGGCCGCGTTACGAAGTCGAAGCACTCATGCGGATGTTGCGCAAATACCTGCGCATCGAGCTCGATGAGATTCACCGGCAGAACATCAAGTTTCAGACGATTGGTCGGACCGCAGCTTTGTCATCGCGCGTGCAGGATGAGATTGCCCGGGCTTCCGAGAAGACGGCGAAAAATACGGGCATGGTTTTGAGCGTGGCGCTCAATTATGGCGGCCGCGCAGAGATCGTCGACGCGTGTCGTGCCGCGGTGACGAAGATGGCGAGTCGTGGTGAGTCAATTGACCAGCTGGATGAAGCGGCCATTGAACAGCAGCTTTACACACGTGACCTGCCGGATCTCGATTTGCTCGTCCGCACGAGCGGTGAATTTCGTATCTCGAATTTTTTGCTTTGGCAGAGCGCCTACGCGGAGATTTATGTTACCGACACGCTCTGGCCGGACTTTCGTCGCAGCCAATTACTTGAGGCGATCGTCGACTATCAGGGCCGCAGCCGGCGCTTTGGCGGCCTCAAGCTCGTGACAAAACGGCGCGCCGTCGTGAGCCGATAAGTCCGAAAACCGTTTGAAGAACAATCAGCCACAAACGAAACCCAAGTCGTTCCTCAGCCGGCTGCCACCTTCAGTTGCGCGCATTCTGACTGCGGTAGTCCTTTTACCGATTCTGATCGCCTCGATCTTATTCGACCAGCTGGGAATCGTTTTCTGTGTGCTGGTGGCGGCCGCGATCGTCCTGGGCGAAATCGAATTTTGGTTGTTGGCCCGCAAGAAGCAGGTGCGCGCTGATGTCACGGCGGGATTGTTGAGCGGGCTGGCGCTGCTCACGATCTTCTACTTTACGACTCCCGGAAAGCTTCCGGATCTTTTGATGATTCAACTGGTTCTGTTGCTCCTGGTGGTTGGTTCATTGACGGCAGCGATGGTCCGCGGCGCGCCGTACGATCGAATGATCCTGTCGGTTAGCGTGACGATTCTGAGCGTGATGTACGTGGCGTTGTTAGGCGGTCACTTGATTGCGCTGCGCGTAGGTTTCGCACCTGCGCTTTCCCGGCATCTGCTTTCGTTTTTCTTTCTGGTGATCATGGGTTCGGATGCGGCCGCGTATTATGGCGGCCGTACCTTCGGACGCCACAAGCTCGCGCCCAACATCAGTCCCGGCAAAACCTGGGAAGGGGCCGCGGCCGGAATGCTGGCCAGCTTATTGCTCGCCGTGGCGTCGCATTACTGGTTTTTTCTTAACCTGCCGATCAAACTGGCGTTGCCCCTGGCGGCGGTGATGAATGTCATGGGCGTGCTCGGCGATTTGACTGAGAGCGCGCTCAAGCGCAGCGCCGGGATGAAGGACACGGCGCAATTTCTGCCGGGCCATGGCGGGATTTTGGATCGGATTGATAGCTTGCTGTTCAATGCACCGGTCATCTACTATTTCGCCTGGGTGTATTTCAGTCGCTGATGGCCCAAACGATAGATGAGCACGAAGAAGATACTTCTGATCATCGCCGGCGTCGTGATTGTGCTCGGTTTGATCGTGGCGTTGTGTGCCGGCGGCATCGTCTTCTTCGTCTTTCGCACGATCGGAACCAGCGAAGCAGCAGAGACCGCGCGGACGTATTTGCGCAACAACGAAGCACTGAAGCAGGAAATTGGTGAAGTGAAAGACTTCGGCTGGCTGGTGACCGGCAACATCAACGTTACCAACGGCGATGGAGTCGCGACACTTTACCTGAAAGCCATCGGCGAAAAAGGCGAGGCCAACACGCGCGTCGATTTGGGCTATCGCAACAATCGCCAGTGGCGCGTGACGGGCGCGTCGTACACACGCAACGGCAAAACGGTCGACCTGATGCAGGCATACGGCCCTCCAACTTCGAATTCTCCTTAACGATAGTCCACGATTTATGTCAGCTCGCGGCATTGCCATTCTCGGATCAACCGGGTCGATTGGCTGCAACTCACTTCGCGTGATTGAGGCGTTGGGGAGCGATCGTTTCCAGGTGGTGGCGCTGGCCGCCGGGCGAAACATCAAAATACTCGCCGATCAAATCGCGCAGCATCGCCCGCAGGTCGTTTCGGTTGAATCTGAGGAAGCGGCTGCGCACTTGCACGACGAACTGGTCGCGCGCGGTTTAGTCACACCGCGTTTGTTGATAGGGGAAGAAGGCCTCGTCGAAGTTGCGACCCACGAAGCAGCGGACGTTGTCATCTCTGCAACCGTCGGGGCCATCGGTTTTGTGCCGACGTTGCGCGCGCTGGAAGCAGGCAAGCGGGTCGCTCTGGCGAACAAAGAGACTTTGGTGATGGCGGGCGAATTGATGACGCGGGCCGCCGAAAAGTCCGGCGCGGAATTGTTGCCGGTCGATTCCGAACACAACGCTCTGCATCAATGTCTTCGTGGCGAGAAACGTTCAGAGGTTCGCCGAATTATTCTGACAGCTTCGGGCGGCCCATTCCGCACGCGCGACAAGCAAGCCATGGCGAGCGCCACCGTCGCGGAAGCGATGCGGCATCCGACCTGGAACATGGGCGCGAAAATAACCATCGATTCGGCCACGCTCATGAACAAAGGTCTGGAAGTGATTGAAGCGCACTGGTTGTTTGGTTTCGGTCCCGACGAAATCGGCATCGTGGTTCATCCCGAGTCGGTAGTGCACTCAATGATTGAATTGATCGACGGCTCGATCATCGCCCAGATGGGCGTGACTGACATGCGTCACGCCATTCAATACGCGCTCACTTATCCTGAGCGTCATCCGTCGGATCTGCCGCCGCTTGATTTGGCCAAACTGGCGTCGCTGAATTTCGAGCAACCCGACGTCGATCGTTTCCCCTGCATAGGGTTCGCGTATCGGGCGTTGAGAACCGGCGGCACGTTGCCCGCGGCCATGAACGCGGCGAATGAAGAGGCAGTGAACGCCTTCATCGAAGAACGAATCGCCTTCTCGGATATCCCGCGGGTGATTGAAGACGTGATGAATCACCATCAAACCACGCCGGTGACGGATCTCGAGACGGTGCTGGCAGCCGACGGTAGCGCACGCGCGATGGCGCGAGGTGTGATCGATAATTTTTCGGGCGCCCAGGTGAGCGCGGCCTAGAGGCACTCCAAAATTCACCGTTTGACCTCACCGATCCCCACACGTAAACTCAACTTGTACGCGGACATGGGCCCGCGTTGACTGATTGATGATTAATTTCATTACCACCTGGTTGCTGCCTTTCGTCGTCGTGCTCGGCGCGGCGGTTATTCTTCACGAATTTGGCCACTTCATCGTTGCCAAGCTGTTCAAGATTCGCGTCGAAACCTTCTCTGTAGGTTTTGGTCCGCGCCTGTTTGGCAAGAAGTTCGGCGATACGGATTACCGTGTGTCGGCGATTCCGCTGGGTGGTTACGTGAAACTCGGCGGTGACGAATCAAACGCGCCGATCGAGGGCGACAGCGCCCCTGACATTCCGCCGCAAGAAAGATTCGATCTGCGGCCGCGCTGGCAGCGAATTGCAGTCGCGCTGGCTGGGCCAATCATGAACATCCTGACGGCGCTGGCGATTCCGTTTGCCGCTGGCTTGATGTACGGCATTCCCTCGACTCCGACGCCGGTGGTCAGCTCGATTGTTTCCGGAGGCGCGGCCGAAGTCGCCGGGCTGCGGCCGGGTGATCGCATCGTTTCATTCAACGGCAACGTCAATCCTGACTGGGACACGATTAGCGGAGACGCGCTGCTGTCTCCCAACGAACCGCTGCCGGTGGTCGTCGATCGAGCTGGCCAGCAACTTAACCTGACGATCAAGCCAAAGGCACTGACCGTCGACGGCGAGACGGCCGGTGATCTCGAGTTCATTCCAGACTACGGCCAGGTGCTGGTGATGATTGCCGACGTCACTCCCGGTAGTCCGGCCGAAGCCGGTGGTTTGAAGGGCGGCGATCGCATCGTGGCCATTGGCGGCCAGACAGCCAAGAGTTCCGAACAAGTTATTCAGTACATCCGCGGGCATAAAGATGAACCGTTGCCGATGGATGTCGAGCGCCAGGGTCAGCCGCTGAAAGTGAGCGTGAAGATTCCGCCGGGCCAACAGATCATCGGCGTCCACATTGGGCAGAGAGTGCCGTTCGTTCGGGTGGGTCCGATCGCTGCCGGGAAGAACGCGGTTGATTCGAACGTTCGCATCTTGCGTTTGACGGCCAAGGCGCTCGGCCAGGTCTTCCAGGGCAAACGATCAGTGCGCAACACTTTGTCCGGGCCGATCGGAATCGCGCGTGAGTCTTCGCGCGTCGTTTCAGAACTCGGTTGGACCGGAATATTCACGATGCTCGCTTTCCTGAGTCTGAACCTGGGCGTCTTCAATCTGTTGCCGATACCGGTGCTCGATGGCGGCGCGATCTTTCTCTTGCTGGTCGAAGGCGCGCTGGCGATTGTCGGGATGACCATCTCGATGCGCGTGCGCGAACGAATTCAGCAAGTCGGCTTCGTCGTGGTAATCCTGCTGATGGTTTTTGTGATCACGAACGACATCGTGAAGCAGGTGGGAATCTCACGCGGAGACTCAGGAGGCAACGCGCCGGCGGCGTCGCCGTCGACCAGTCCGGGAAAATAACTCAACATCGCACGACTTTTTAATGCGCAAAACGAAACCAGTTCAGGTCAAGCACGTGCAAATCGGCGGCGGCGCTCCGATCGTCATTCAATCGATGACGAAGACAGACACCGCGAACGTCGATGAGACCGTCAAGCAGATTGAAGAGATGGTCGCTGCCGGTTGCGAGATCGTGCGGCTCGCCGTTCCGGACAATGACGCAGCGCTCGCGCTCAAAGAAATCCGCAAGCGAGTGCCGGAAGTTCCGCTCGTCGCCGACATTCACTTTCATTACAAGCTTGCGCTGATGGCTCTCGATGCAGGCATCGACAAGCTGCGGCTCAATCCCGGCAACATCGGCAAGCACGAACGCATCGTCGAGGTGGTGCGCGCGGCCCAGGCGCAGAAAGTTCCCATCCGCATCGGCGTCAACGGCGGCTCGCTTGAGAAAGATCTTTTGAAGAAGTACGGCACGGCGACGCCTGAAGCGATGGTCGAGTCGGCGATGCGGCACATCGGGATTCTCGAAGAACTGGACTTCACCGACATCATCATTTCGCTCAAAGCGTCTGACGTGCATCGCACGGTTGCGGCCTATCGTTTGTTGGCTGAGAAGGTCGACTATCCGTTCCATCTCGGCGTGACTGAGGCCGGTACGGCATTCACCGGCACGATCAAGTCTTCGATCGGACTCGGCATTCTATTGCACGAGGGAATCGGGGACACCATTCGCGTGTCGCTGGCCGCGGAACCACAGGAAGAAGTTCGCGTCGCGTGGGAGATTGTGAAGTCGCTCGGATTACGTAACCGCGGGGTTACTGTGGTCGCGTGTCCGACCTGCGGCAGGCTCGACGTCGATAACTTCGTAGAAATCGTCACTGAGATCGAAAGACGGCTCGCTCATGTCGAAGAGCCTCTGCATCTTTCAATCATGGGTTGCGCGGTGAATGGACCGGGCGAAGCGCATGACTCACAGCTTGGGATTACTTTCGGACGGGGCGTCGGCATGATCTTCAAGGACGGCGTGCCGATGCGCAAAGTCGCGGGCGAAGACATCGTCGACGCGTTTGTGAAAGAAACCGAGAAGCTGCTGGCCGAAGGACCGACCGCCAAACCCGAAGTCCGTCACGAGTTGGTGAATATCAGTTAGGCTTTACGGTTTACGAACCTCTTTCGTCATTTCGATTCTCTTCGTCAAATCAGCTTTTAAATCAGGCCTCAGCGTTAAGCATCGATCGAAGTCCTTCTGCGCCGCGGCTTCGTCACCTCTCAACATCAAAATCAGACCACGATTCATGTAGGCATGGGCCAGGTCCGGATTGAGTTCCAGGGCGCGGGTGAAATCCGCGAGCGCCTTATCCAAAGCGCCGCGCCGGAATTGAGCGTTGCCCCGTCCGTGATAAGCGGAAGCCATCTGCGGATTGATTTCCAGCGCGCGGTTGAAGCTGCTTATGGCCGAGTCGGGTTCATTATTCGCGAGCAAGGCGTAACCGTGCAGCGCATGCGTCTCAGCAGACGACGGCTCGATGGCGAGCGCGCGATCGATGTCCGTCAGTGCGCCGGCGACGTCGTTTTTATCGAGGCGCACATCGGCCCGGTTCGTGTACGCTTCAAATGATTTCGGATTGAGCAGGATGGCCCGATCAAAATCGGCGCGGGCCGCATCCAAATCTCCTTTGGTGCGGTAGATGACGCCACGGTCGACATAGGCGATCGCGAGCCGCGGATCGATTCGCAAGGCCGCATTGAAATCAGCCATGGCATCGTCGAGAAAACCTTGCCGGATTTTGACGACGCCGCGGCCCGCGTAAGCTTTCGCCGTAAAGGGATCGATGACTCGAATGTTTTCGGTGGACTCTGACGAGTCAAGCTGATTCTGCGACTTCAGCGTGACGGTCTCATTTCGCTTTGGCGAGTCGAGTCGGGAACTGATCTCGATTGCCCGGCTGTAATCTTCCGACGCCGACGCAAAATCGCCCTGGGCAAGTTTCTTCTGCGCTTGTTTGAAGAATCTCTGGGCCGAGTCCGGCGTCTGAGCCGCGGCGTGAATTGAAAGGCCAACGAGCGCACAGCTCGTAATCAACAGACGATACATCCGCATCGTAGCAACCTCCGTCCGAAACAGGTCCGTTTCCGAAGAGCAGAACAGGCGTTCTGCATACAGCGTGCAGGGGCTGACGGTTAGCTATTGAAGATTGGTTGCTGGTTGGACTAAGATGCGGCCGGACGACGATACATCTTGTGCGCTTCAGGCGACCAATCTTGTATTGTCAAACGCCTCGCTGCTACCGCCAGTAGCAGCGGGGCTTTTCTCTTGAAGATAGATACGCGTTGACCGTTTGATGGTTCCGGTAAATTGAAATCGCGGTCATCATCTTCACAAATCTTTACAGTGCAAGCTCGGAAAGTTAGTGCGTCTGAATCATAAAAAGTTTCAACTGTTCACGAGGTCCATCATTTTGCAGACCTTGGTTCGGTTGATATACTGCGCACTCGCTTTTCAATCGTACTCAAGCATTCAAAAAGCAGGACTGTGATCGATTAAATGAGTGTACTTGTTGATAAATCTACGCGGCTCGTCGTGCAAGGCATTACCGGAAAAGAAGGAACGTTTCATACGAAGCAGATGATCGACTACGGCACGAACGTGGTCGGCGGGGTGACGCCGGGCAAAGGCGGCACGACGCACGAAGGCATTCCGGTCTTCAACACAGTGGCCGATGCAGTGAAGCAAGCCGGCGCCAACGCGTCTGTAATTTACGTGCCGCCGGCATTTGCCGCCGACGCCGTGATGGAAGCAGCGGACGCCGGCATTCCGGTAATCGTCTGCATCACTGAAGGCATTCCGGCGCTCGACATGGTGAAGGTCAAAGAGTACCTGGGTGACAAGCCGACGCGGCTGATCGGTCCAAACTGTCCGGGCATCATCAGTCCGGGTAAATGCAAGATCGGAATTATGCCGGGGCATATTCACAAGGAAGGCCGCGTGGGGGTGGTGTCGCGATCGGGCACGTTGACCTATGAAGCCGTGGGCCAATTGACGTCGCTGGGGTTGGGCCAATCGTCGGCGATTGGCATCGGTGGCGATCCGATCGTGGGAACTTCGCACGTGGACGCGCTCAGGTTATTTCAGGCTGACGACGAGACCGACGGGATCGTTATGATTGGCGAAATCGGTGGCACGGCCGAAGAAGAAGCCGCGGCCTTTGCCAGAGACAACGTGACGAAACCGATCGTGGCATTCATCGCGGGTCAGACGGCGCCTCCGGGCAGGCGCATGGGCCACGCGGGCGCCATCATCGCCGGCGGGAAGGGAACTGCCGCCGAGAAGATGAAGGCCCTTTCCGAAGCGGGAATTCATGTCGTCAATTCACCCGCAGACATCGGCGCGGCGATGAAGGACGCGCTCGGTTCGCACTGACCCCAGACAGCGAATGAAAATCTGCCCGACGTGCAGCCGGAATTACGAAGACGACACGCTGGTATTCTGTCTCGACGACGGCGCGCGTCTCGCCCAAGGGCGTGACCCACAAGCGACCTGGCGTTTGCCTGAGCCATCTGCAAACGAGCCGCGACGCAGTGTGCCGCCGACAACGCCAAGCCCGCCGGCCACAATTACCGCCCGGCCGGAACACTTTCAAGGCTTGGCGCAGCCGCAGCCGTCTGCGCCACCGCCTGCTTATCACGACGAGCCTAAGCGCAATAACGTCCTGCCGTGGATCTTGGGTATCGCTGTTGTGCTCGGAATCTCCGGAGTCCTGATCGCGTGGTTGCTGACACGCGGCTCTGGTGAGCGAGTCGCGATCATCTATCCATCACCGACGCCTACGGTCGAGGTGATGAGCACGCCGGATACTTACAGGACGCCGGAGAAAGTAACTCCGACCCCGGTCGTGAGCCCGACGGCGAAAGATGAGCGGCGGCCAAAGCCGACGGAAGAACCGACCGCGCCGAAGAAGCCGGCGTTCTCGATGTTGAATAATACGAGCTACAGCGGCGGTTCCCGCATCACGTATTATCCAAGGGCCTCAGTCGGACAATGTCAGGCGGACTGCGCCGCCAACGCGAGTTGCCGCGCGTTTACCTGGATTCGGCCGGGAGCTTATAACCCGGGCGATTCCGCAATGTGTTATTTAATGTACTCAGTCAGCGGACCAGTTTCGCACCCTTGTTGTATTTCAGGGGTGAAGAATTAGAAAGACCATATGACCAATTAGACAGGAGCAAGATGGGAGCAGGTAACTTAACTTTCGCAATCATCAAGCCCGACGCCGTCGGCGCGGGTCACACTGGAAAAATTATCGATCGCATCATCAGCGGCGGCTTTCGCATTCGCGCCATGAAGATGATTCATCAGACGCGGCGGCAGGCCGAAGGCTTCTATGAAGTTCATCGCGGCAAACCCTTCTATGAAGGATTGACCGAATTTATATCGAGCGGCCCATGCGTGGTCATGGCGCTTGAGAAAGATGGCGCGGTCAAGGCCTGGCGCGATTTGATGGGCGCCACCGATCCGGCGAAAGCCGATGAAGGAACTATTCGTAAAGAGTTCGGTGGTTCAGTCGGCGAGAATGCGACGCATGGTTCCGACTCTGACGAAAACGCCGCGATCGAAATCTCGTACTTTTTTAGCCAGCTGGAATTAGTTTAGGATCTGGTTGTGGACAACTGACCGCTGATAACGGACAAAACTGATGAGACGCTGCCCAACTTGCAATCGCACATTTGAAGAGGACTGGCTCGCCTTCTGTACCCAGGACGGCACGACGCTGGTTGACGATTCACCCGCGCAGTCGAATGAGCCGCCGCCGACCATCCTTGCCCCACCACCGTCGCCACCCGCGGGTAATTGGCAGCAGCCGTCAGGTGGTTTGGGTTCCGGGCCGTTTCAATCGCAACCTGTTCCGCCGCCCGTGCCACCGTCGAATGTGGGCGCGCCGTCCGGCGGATTTGGATCAGGACAATTTCAACCGCCGCCCCAGCAAATGCAATCCGGTTGGCAGCCACCACCGCCGCCGCCATACGCGCAAGGGCAGAAACAGGGGCTGGCGATCGCATCGATGTGCTGCGGCATCTTTACCATCACCTTCGGTTGGTGCTGTAGCGTCGGCGTGGTCAGCGGCATCGTGGCCATCGTGCTGGGCGCTTATCAACTGGTACAAATCAAAAACGATCCTGAGCACAACGGCGGAAAGCCGTTCGCGATCGCCGGCCTCGCCACTTCGGCGCTTTATTTTGTGGTATGGATTCTGTTGATGGTCTTGTACGGCGCGGCGCTCTTCATGGGAGGCCTGGCAAACCACTGAGTGGGGCCGCGCTGCACTCGGGGAATCGTTTGTGTAGAATAGGTCCGATATGTCAATCCTTTCTGAAGTAATCGATTCAACGCGGGCCATCATCCAGGGGATGAGCGTCACGTTGTCCTACATCCCGCGCCGCAAGCAGACGGTGGAATATCCCGAGGATCCGGTCACCCTCCAACCGCGATATCGCGGCCAACATCTGCTGCACGTCGACGAGCTGGGCCGCGAGAAATGCGTCGCCTGTTTTCTGTGCGCCGCCGCTTGTCCGTCGGAATGTATCTACATCGAGGCCGCCGACGACCCGCGTCCGGCCACTGAACGCATCGGTGTCGATGAGCGCTACGCGAAGGTCTACAACATCGATTACAACCGCTGCATCTTTTGCGGGTTCTGCGTCGAGGCGTGTCCGAAAGATGCGATCACCCACGGCTACAATTTTGAACTGTCGGTCTACAATCGCGGCGACCTCGTGAAGCGAAAAGATGATTTGCTGATCACCAAGCAGGTGCAATCAAAGAATTACCGCGTGGCTTTTTCCGATGAGGATGTCGATTCGGAATACAAAGTGATCTAGGTCGGGTTTCAAGTTTCAGTTTCAAGTTTCAAGTTGTTTCGGTTCGTGAGCTTTTCGAGATTCCGCTGCGAACTTGAAACCTTAAACTTGAAACCTGAAACTGTCTTCGCGTTATGCGCGAGTTTCACTACAAATGGCAATTCGATCTCGAGTCGTCGCCCGATCAAATCTGGCCGCTCGTGTCTGATACGAACCGGTTCAATCGCGACACCGGTGTGCCTTCGGTCGAACTGGTTGCCGATCAAGATGGCCTGCGAAACGCGCGCCGGCGGGTGCAGCTTTCGGTGCTTGGCATCCCGGTTGAATGGGAAGAGCAGCCGTTCGAATGGGTCCGTCCGCACCGCTTTGGGGTGGTGCGTCGATATTTAAAGGGTCCGATCAAAGAGCTGAAGGTGCGCGTGGATCTGACACCACGATCGATAAAGAACTCGGATGGTGACGAGGGGATCGGAACCAAACTCACCTATGAGGTGTGGGCCGAGCCCGCGAACTTTATCGGCACGCTGGCCATCCCGGTTCAGATTGGCGTCATCAGCGCGCGCAATTTCGAGCGAACAATTCGCGAGTACGACAAACTCGCCAGACATGGGCGGACGGCAACGAGCGAGACGAAGAACGCCGACCTTGCCCCCGGCGGACGAGATCGCCTGCTGACGTTGAGTGAGAAGCTCGTGTCGTTGGGCAACGATCAGGAGTTGGTGGCGTTACTGGTCGACCACGTCGAGAACGCTGATGAGTTCGCGGTCGCGCGCATGCGGCCTTACGAATTGGCGCGCAGGTGGCAGCACCCGCGGCGGCAGGTGCTCGAGACATGTCTCTGCGCCACCCGCGCGGGCATTCTCGATTTGCAATGGAACCTGATGTGCCCTCTATGCCGCGGCGGGAGCGCGATGACTTCGTTAACGGAAGTCGATCCGACCGTGCATTGTCCGGGATGCAACATCGATTTCAATGTGAATTTTGAACAATCGGTGGAACTCACCTTTCGTCCCAATGCTTCGATTCGCAAGGTCGATGTCGAGCTGTTTTGCGTGGGCGGTCCGCAGGTCATGCCGCATGTGGTCGCGCAACAGTTGTTGCCGCCCGGCGATACGCGCAGCGTAGATGTTGACCTCGACGCCGGCAGGTATCGAGTGCGCACCATGTCGATTCCCGGTTGGCAGCCCTTGATCGTTTCGGGGCAAACCTCGGCGCCGCAAACAATCCGCGCTGCATCCGCAGGCTGGAGCAACGACGAGTTGGCTATTGAACGCCATGCGAAGCTTCAATTCGAAAACGCCACCGATGTCGAGCAACTCTTTATCCTGGAACGGACGGCCTGGAACGATGAGGCAGCGACCGCTTCCGAAGTGACCGCGCTGCAAGTCTTCCGCGATCTGTTTGCGACTGAAGCTCTGCGGCCGGGCGAACAGATTTCAGTCGGAACGCTGACCGTGCTATTCACCGATTTGAAAAATTCCACGCGCATGTACCGCGAGATTGGCGATGCGACCGCGTTCGGACGCGTGATGAATCACTTCGATGTGCTGAAGCAGGTGATCGCCGAACATGACGGGGCTCTGGTCAAGACAATTGGCGATGCCGTGATGGCTGTTTTTCGGCAGCCCTCAGCCGCGCTGAAAGCCATGCTGCACGCGCAGCAGCAATTGGCCGATCCGAATAGCGCGCAGCCGCTGACTCTGAAAGCCGGTGTGCACGTCGGACCCTGCATCGCCGTTACCCTGAATGAGCGGCTGGATTACTTCGGCTCAACGGTGAACCTGGCGGCGCGGCTGGAAGGACAATCGACCGGCGAAGACATCGTGATTTCCACCGACGTGTATGAGGATCCGGAAGTGCGATCCTTTCTCAGCGATTCAGGTAACGGCCTGGTCGCTCGGCGGTTTGAGATTCCCTTGAAGGGATTTGACGAAGAACAGTTTGCGTTGTGGCGCATAGCGCGAACACAATCGACTAAAATATAGGAAGCGCGGAGCCCAAGGGCTCCGTCTAAACGAATCAAGGCGGACCGCATCACTAGCGGATCGCATAATCAGATATGCTGATCGAGACCAGGGACGTAACGCGTATGTACCAGATGGGGGCCAATCAGGTGACGGCCCTGGATCATGTCTCGATCGGTATCGGCGAAGGTGAGTTTGTTTCAATTCAGGGAACTTCAGGGTCAGGCAAGTCGACGCTGCTCAACCTTCTGGGCGGATTGGACCGGCCCAGCAGCGGTGAAGTGTTCTTTGATTCGCAGCCGCTTGGCCCCTTAAGCAAGAAGCAGATGGCGCGCTACCGCCGGCATTCCGTCGGCATGATTTTTCAGAATTTCAATCTGATACCGACGATGACTGCGGCTGAGAACGTCAAACTGGCGCTGGCCTTTGGCGGCATGCGCGGCGTCGAGCGACGCGAGCGCGCGGATGCGCTGTTGAATCGCGTCGGATTATCTGATCGAAAGGATCATCGTCCGTCGGAGATGTCTGGCGGCGAACAGCAACGCGTGGCGATTGCGCGCGCGCTGGCCAACAGCCCGCGCGTCCTGCTTGCTGACGAACCGACCGGCAATTTAGACTCAACGCGCGCTCGGGAATTGCTGGCGCTGCTGCGCGAGATGGTCGAGCGCGATCGCCTGACGGTCCTGCTCGTCACCCACGACCACGAACTGGCGAGCAGCTATTCCGATCGAATCATCATGATGAAGGATGGACGAGTCAGTGGGCAGTGATCAGTGGCCAGTGGCCAGTGGCCAGTGATCAGTGGTCAGTGGTCAGTGATCAGTGGTGAGCGAGCGATGATCGTTTCTTAAAGTGCGAACACGGCGCTACGTCGCATATTGGAACCAACGCTTGCAAACTAATCACTGATCACCGACCACTGACCACTGACCACTGATCACCGACCGCTGACCACCGACCGCTGATCGTAAGAGGTTTTCTTATGTCGACACCAACCCCCCGGGAAATGACTTTGGATGCAATTCGGTCTGTGCCGCTGTTTGGTTCGCTCGACGATCAAGCGGCGGCGGAATTGCGCGACTTTCTGCGCACGCAGGACAGGCAAGCCGGCACCACGCTCTTCTCGGCAGGTGATGCCGGCGACGCGATGTACCTGATTGAAAGTGGCCGCGTGCGTATTTCGGTGACCGACGCAGATCAGCGGCAAATCGTTCTGGCCGAGCTGGCGCAGGGAGACTTTTTTGGCGAGATGGCGATCATCGACGGTAAAGATCGCTCGGCGTCGGCGACGATTCTCGAAGACGCGCGGCTGGCGGTGCTTTCGCGCGAGAATTTTCTGCGGTTCATTCGTAACAATCCCACCGTCGCGCTCGAGATGCTGAGCGCCACCTTCTCACGCCTGCGTCACACCGACAAAATGCTCCAGCAGCGCGTGTCGCGCAACGTCAACGAAGAGCAGGACAAGCGCATGACGATCTCGGATCGCGCGGCTGATGCGATCGCCGAGTTCGGTGGCAGTTGGAAGTTCATCATTACGGCGATAGGCATCATCATCGCCTGGATCATTTTCAATTCATGGGTGCTGGTGAAGGGTTTCGATCCGGTTCCGTATCAGATGCTGAACCTGGTGATGGGAATCATCGCGGGTTTGCAGGCGCCGATCATTATGATGTCGCAGAACCGGCAGGGGTCGAAGGACCGTATACGCGCGGACCTCGATTATCAGGTGAATCTGAAGAATGAAATCGCTTTGAACGAGGTGTTGCGACGACTGGATGTGCTCGAGAGCGAGCGGTTGCCAATGCTATTTGCGCAACAGAATGAGCGGCTCGATGAGTTCAAGCCGTCGTCGGCGAAAGCTACGAATGCAAATTGAACGGCCTCTTTGGAGTGCGCCGGCAGAGCGAAGCGGCGACGGCGCTTTGGATTGCAGGCCAAACGAATCTAGCCGGATCCAAAGCGGCGTCGCCGCTTTGCTTTGCCGCCGCACTCCAAACTTATCAAAATGATTCAGGCAATCTTCTTCGACTTCAATGGCGTCATCATCAACGATGAACGCATTCACTTGAAAGCGTACCGTGAGGTGCTTAACGCAGAAGGCGTCGAACTCTCTGACGAAGATTACTTTGCGTCACTCGGCATGGACGATGTTGCTTTCACGCGGGCGGCCTTCGCCCGCGCCAACAAACCATTGACAGATGAATTAATGCGCGACGTAGTCGATCGGGAACATGCCAGGCATCGCGAATTGATCGAGGCTGATTTGCCGGTTTCATCCGGCGTTGTCGCTTTTATCAGACAGCTCGCCCGCCGTTATGACTTGGGAATTGTCAGCATGGCTGAACGTGCAGAGATTGATCACGTGCTGGAGCTGGCAGGCATTAAGGACCAGTTCTTGGTGGTGGTGAGCGCTGCCGTCGGGCTCAAGCACAAGCCTGCGCCTGACTGTTATCTCCTGGGTTTGGAAACGCTGAATGAGCAACGCCGTAGCCGGCGCAAACTGCCGGCCCTCGCTGCCGAGTGCGTGGTGATCGAAGACGCGCCGCCCGGGATCCAGGCAGCCCGCGCCGCCGGCATGAAGACGATCGCAGTCACCAACACTGTCAGCGAACCGGCGTTACGCGAGGCCGGCGCTGATGTCGTCACGCCGAATCTCGCCGACTGGAATGCCGATGCGGTACACCATTTGTTTGGGTAGTTTGCGATGGGCCGCACAATCGTCGTTGGCGACATTCACGGATGCTTCGATGAACTCACCGATCTGCTCGAACTGATCAAATTGAAGAGCGATGATCGCGTGATTGCCGTCGGCGATCTCATTACCAAAGGTCCGAAGAACCGCGAGGTGCTCGACCTGTTCATTGCAGACGGCCGGTTCTCGTCGGTCGTCGGCAATCACGATCGAAGGATTCGACAGAAGCTGCGCGGCGAGCCGGTCGCGCTGAATAAGGATCAGCGGGACGTACTCAAACAGTTCGGGCCGGACCGCGCGCGTTACTCTGATTTCCTTCGTTCCTTGCCATTCACAATCGATCTCGAAACTCACCTGGTTGTGCACGCAGGAGTCCGGCCGGGGGTTGCCCTCGACAAACAAATGGCGAGCGACATGACTGAGATTCGCACCATGGGCGCCGACCCTCCGACGCGCCGCGGCGTGCCATGGTATCGAGTCTATCGTGGCCCGCAGACCATTCTCTTCGGACACTGGCCCGCGAAGCAGCCACGGCTCGCGTCGCACGCTATCGGTCTCGACACTGGCTGCGTCTACGGCGTTTCCCTGACCGCATTCATCATCGAAACGGGCGAGTTCATCAGCACTCCCGCGCGAGCGAGGTACGCCGGAAAGCCTCAGACGGGCTGATTGACCGCACGACTTTAATTCAGCCGCGAATTCGGAAACCGTTCATTCGATTGCGGGTGATTCCTACGTTTAGATTGCAACTTTCTGATGATGAATTTGTAATCGCCAGCCTCTCGTTGAAAGTAACAACCCCTTAAGCCTGCGCCGCTTCACACCTCTGAAAGCTCTTTAGACGGAACATGAGTTGCTCCAAATTCCGGCGAAGCTATCGGCCGGAACGTTAACGGACACATGTATCACACATTCAATATCTCTCCTGGTAAATCACATGCAACCAGTATCACAAATTTCTATCAAAGAACGCTTGACGGCGGCTGAGCCCGCGAAAGCGAAACTCTCTCTGGCGCCTGCGCCGGAAAAGCATCTGCTCAACCGCGAGTTGAGTCTGGTCGAATTCTTTCGCCAGGTGCTCGACGAAGCACGCGACGAAAACAATCCACTGCTGGAGCGGCTCCGCTTTCTGACGATCTTTTCGACGATCGTCGATGAGTTCTTTATGGTGCGCGTTTCGGGACTGAAGGAAGAGGTCGAGCACGGCTGGGAAGGCTCATCGCTGGACGGCATGAATGCGGCTGAACAGTTGACCGAGATTCGCAGCCGGCTTGAGCCCATGATCGTCGAACAGATGCGCAGCCTGCGCGAAGATATCCTGCCGGCACTCGAACGGCAGGGCATCGCCGTTGCCGGCTACGATTCGTTGTCGAAAGAAGAGCGCGACCAGGCCGATGAATTCTTCGCGCGCGAAGTGTTTCCGGTGTTGACGCCGCTGGCCGTCGACCCGGCGCATCCGTTTCCCTACATCTCCGGTCTCAGCCTGAATTTCGGTATCAACATTCGCGCGACTGATGAAGCCGGCGCTGAAATGCGATTCGTGCGGCTCAAGGTACCGCCGTCTTTGCCGGGGCTGGTGCGCGTCGGTAACGGGACCAAGTTCACGTTCCTGAGCGAAGTGATCGCGTGCAATCTGGGCTCGCTCTTTCACGGCATGACTGTCGAACACGCGCACATGTTTCGCGTGACGCGAGATGCCGACATCGATATTCGTGAGGATGAAGCCAGCGACTTGTTGCGCGCCTTGCAGCACGAGTTGAGAAAGCGGCGGTTTGGATCGCCCGTCCGTCTCGAAGTCGCGGCCGGCATGCCGGAAGACATGCTGGTCTATTTGATGGAGTCGATCGGGATCGAGCCGGACGACGTCTACGTGATCGACGGCCCGCTGAACATTATCGAACTCGGGGCGCTGGCTGATCTCGATTTGCCGGAGCTGAAATACAAGCCGCTGCGGACGATTACGCCGCGAAGGTTGAGTGAGGCCAATTCGGTCTTTGATGCGATCAAGCGCGGCGATGTGCTGCTGCACCACCCTTACACCAATTATTCGACGGTTACGAATTTCATTCGCGCAGCCGCGAATGATCCGAACGTGCTGGCCATCAAGATTTGTCTCTATCGCACCGGCCAGCAATCCGAAATCGCCGAGATCCTGCGGCAGGCCGGCGAACAGGGCAAACAGGTGACGGCGCTGATTGAATTAAAGGCGCGCTTTGATGAAGAGAACAATATCGAATGGGCGCAGCGGCTGGAGCGCGCCGGCGTGCATGTGGTTTACGGCCTTATCGGTTTGAAGACGCACTGCAAGCTGACGTTGGTCGTGCGCCGCGAGGGGCAGCATCTGCGGCGGTACGTGCACATCGCGACCGGCAACTACAACCCGACCTCGTCGTCGACTTATACCGACCTCGGTATTTTCACTGCGAACCAGACGATTGGCGAGGACGCGACGGAGTTCTTTAATTATCTGACAGCGTATTCGACTCCGAAGACTTACCAGAAGCTTTTGGTGGCGCCGGTTAATCTGCGAGAAAAGCTCACGTCCTTGATTGAGCGCGAGACGGCGCACGCCAAGGCCGGCCGGCCCGCGCAGATCATCGCGAAACTTAATCGCGTTGCCGACGAGCAAATCATTCGCAGCCTTTACGAAGCTTCGCAGGCGGGCGTCTCGATCGACTTAATCGTGCGCGGCGTCTGCATGTTGCGTCCGGGAGTGCCCGGGTTGTCCGAAAACATTCGCGTGCGCAGCATCGTCGGCCGCTTTTTGGAGCACAGCCGCGTGATGTATTTCGCGAATGACGGTAACGAAGAAGTCTACATCGGCAGTGCCGATTGGATGCATCGGAATTTGAGCCGGCGCGTCGAAGTTGTTTGTCCCATAGATGATCCGTCAATGCGCGCTCACTTGAAAGATGAGGTGCTGCAGGCGTACTTGCGCGACAACGTGAACGCGCGCGAATTGCTCGCGGATGGAAGTTATCGGCCCATCGAAAGACGGGCAGACGAAGAGCCATTCGACAGTCAGACATATTTTGAAGGACGTGAGTTCAATTCTTGAAAACCAAGAATTGCTCTCTTGAAATCATGAATTACTCGTTTAGAGGGCCGCACTTCGGCGGCGCGGACAAGTCCGCGCTCTAAACGGAACCGGCGCGATTGAACTGTGCGGCTAAGAACTAAGAGGTGAGGTGAAAGAGAAATGTCCAGGTCAAAAACGATGAAAAGAATGTTTCCATTTGCGGCGTGGTTAGCGTTGCTTTCGCTCGTGCCATTTGTGTTTGCGCAACAAGACACGCGTCCCAGACGCGCGGAAAGCGAACGCGTCGGGCTCGAGGTGAATCGGGCGAGCAGCGGAATTATTGGCGACGCGATCTTGTGGCGCGAGCCTACCGATATAACGTCGCGCGATCTCATGTTGGGTCCGGGCGGAGATGAAAAGAAGCCGGACCTTTCGAATGTCACGTTTCTGCAGGAAGGGTCCGAAGGCTATTCGGTGAAATACCACGTGCGTGATGGCAGCGGCCGCAAATGGGTGGTGAAACTTGGGAACGAAGCGCGTCCCGAAACGGCTGCGTTGCGCCTGGTGTGGGCGGTTGGTTACGTGACCGAGACCAATTACCTGGTCCCATGCGTGCACATCGCCGGCGCGCCGAAACCGCGTAAGGACGTGCCGCGCTGTGAAAAAGACGGCTTTGCCGATGCTCGCTTTGAAGAGCGCGGTGACGGCGTCAAGCGGGGCGAGAACTGGGATTGGAAATCCAACCCGTTTGTGGGCAAGCGCGAGCTGAATGGATTGCTGGTGATGATGGCGCTGCTGAACAACTGGGATTTGAAAACTTCGAACAACGTCATCTTGACGAGCACCAATCCCGACGGCGTCTCTGAACTCAGGTATGTCATCAGCGACCTCGGGGCGACGTTCGGTAAGACTGGTGGGCCGATCTCGCACAGCCGTAACGAACCTGAGAAGTACATCAAGACGCAGTTCGTCGAAGGTGCGAAGGGCGGCCGCGTGCGCTTTGCTTACAGCGGCAAACAAAGCGGGCTGTTCGATCAGGTTTCGGTTGCCGACGCGAAGTGGATCGGAGGCCTGCTGGCCCAGTTAAGCGACAAGCAAATTGAAGATGCGTTCCGGGCTGCGGACTTTACTCCGGAAGAAACGACGATGCTGGTGTCGCAGGTTAAAGATCGAATTAATCAGTTGGTGAATCTGCCAGGCTGAAAATAATTATTTGACACACTCGTTTGGAGTCGGGCTACCGCCCGACATAGAGGCGGGCGGTAGCCCGCCTCTAAACGTTTCAAGCAACATGCAAAAGCGCATTCGGATCATTGACCTGCTTTATCCGCACTGGGGAACTCTCAGCCTGGCTTTCATCGCCGTGCTGGGCGAGAGCCTCACCGACCTCCTCGAGCCCTGGCCGCTGAAAATCGTTTTCGATCAGGTCTTCGGTTCGAAGAAAACGCCCGACTGGCTGGCGACCCTCACGGCGCCGATTGGGAGTGACAAGTTTTCTATCCTTAATTTCGCGGTGCTGGCGGTGCTGGTCATCGCGGTCTTCGGCGCCATCAGCAGCTACTTCGAAAAATATCTGACGACCAGTGTCGGTCAATGGGTCATGCACGACCTGCGGCGCGTGCTTTACAGTCACATTCAAAGACTCTCGCTTTCCTATCACGATCAAAAAAGAACGGGAGATCTCATCAGCCGCTGCACCACCGACATCGACGCGGTGCAGAGTCTTGTCTCGCAGGTGCTGCTGGGCATGTTGGTGAATGTGTTGACCCTGGTCGGCATGATGCTGGTGATGCTCTATCTCAACTGGGCGTTCACCGTGATTGCGCTGATGGTGGCGCCGGCACTCTTCTTTGTCGTCTATCATTACACGCATCGAATTAAGAATGCGTCGCGGGCGATGCGCCGTCAGGAAGGCGAAGTCGTTTCCGTTTTGGAAGAAGTGCTCTCCTCGATTCGAGTCGTCAAAGCTTTCGCGCGTGAAGACTACGAACAGAAAAGGTTCGAGCGTGAGAGTCGCGAAAGCGTGGAAAGGGCCCTGCGCGCGCGCAACTTCAAAGCGAAGCTGCCGCCGATTGTCGAAATCATTGTCGCCTGCGGAACGTGTCTGGTGCTTTGGTACGGCGCGCGTCTGGTGCTCGCCGGTTCGTTGACCGGAGGCGAGCTGCTGGTTTTCCTGCTGTATCTCGGCAAGATGTACAAGCCGATGCGCGAGCTCTCGAAGATGACTGACACGATCTCGAAGGCCGACGTGGGTTGGGAGCGGATTCGCGAAGTGCTGGAAAACGAAACCCAGGTGCGTGATTTGCCGGGAGCGAAACGCGCGCCGCGATTCAAAGGCGACATCGAATACGAGCACGTGCGTTTTGCTTACAACGGCAACGGCGCGGTGCTTGAAGATTTGACGCTGGACATCAAGCCGGGGCAGATGGTGGCACTCGTAGGCCCGACCGGAGCAGGCAAGACGACCATCGTCAGTCTTTTGCCGCGCTTCTACGAAATCAATGGCGGCGCGATTCGCATCGACGGCACCGACATTCGCAAGTACAAGCAGAAGTCTCTGCGTGAGCAAATCAGTTTTGTCCTGCAAGAGACGCTTCTGTTTCGCGCGACCGTGGCGCAGAACATCGCTTACGGCAAGCCGCAGGCTACGCATGAAGAGATCGTGCGCGCCGCGCATCTCGCGAACGCAGATGAATTCATCGATCGAATGGCTGACGGGTATGAAACCATGATTGGCGAACGCGGCGTGACTCTGTCCGGCGGGCAGCGTCAGCGAATAACAATCGCCAGAGCGATTATTCGCAACTCGCCGATTCTCATTCTTGATGAACCCTCAGCCGGACTCGACGCCGAGTCTGAGAAGCTGGTCTTCGACGCGCTGGAGAATTTAATGGTGGGCAAAACCTCGATCGTGATTGCCCATCGCCTGGCAACGGTTCGCCGCGCTGACGTGATTTTTGTGGTTGATGGTGGACGGGTCGTCGAAAAGGGAAGTCATGAAGAGTTGCTGGCCCGCGGCGGTCTGTATTCACATCTCTACACGCTGCAATTCAAAGGTGAAGAATCGGAAGAGCGCGAGTTAGTGACCGTGTGACGAGTTCGTTCGCGAAATGTCTGAGCGGCTCTGCCGCCCCGCGCTGCGGAAAGCCTATGGCTTTCCGTCATATCCTCAGAAAATATTTCGGCGAGGCTGAGCCTCGCCGATGAAGTTGAGAAGAGTTTACGGTAAGGCAAGCCTTACGCAGTGGTGCTGCGGCTGAGCCGCGGCGGTCAAGGTGGCGCGGTGCGGCGCAAGCCATTTGCGCCGCGACCATCGCTGGGCCAGGTGAACTCTGCGGCGTTATACTCACCTCGCTCTCTCCAAACATCCTCTGAAAGATTCAATATTATGAAAACCACATTCGCCATTATTTCTTTTCTGTTTCTGACCTTCATTGCTACACCGGCTTCCGCTCAGAAAGCTGACAAGGCGGCCATCGACAAATTTATTTCCGCTCAGGCCACGCGCGAGCATGGCGAGGAATATCCCGACGCGCGCAAGGTGGTCACCGGCGATCTCGACGGCGGCAGCGATGCGGAAACAGTCGTGCTCTACACCATCGAAGGGCAGAACGGCAGCAACAATCACATTCAATATCTCGCCGTCTTCAAACGGGCGAACGGCGCCCTCGTGGTGTTGACGCACACGTCAGTCGGCAGCAAGAGTTACCGCGATGCTGAATTAGATTCAGTTTCGAATCGTTTGATTAATCTGACCACGATGAGTTTCGCGAAGAATGATCCAGCCTGTTGTCCGACCCTGAAAGGGAAGACCTGGTACAAGCTCGCGCTCGGAAGGTTAGTGGCGGTGAAGTCGCCAAAGTAGAAACTCAAGTCTCTTTCCCTTCAATGCTCCACCCGGATTTAGAGCTCAATCAACGAAAAACTGCATCCGGAATAGATTGGACTGGAGTTCCATCAATTAGAACTGCAATCCGGAGAGCTAAGACTCCAGTTTGATTTCCTCAGGAAAATTGGAAAGTCAGCTACGAGACTCACATGGTCAGATCGGCGGCAGTGTGATTACGGGAAATGGGGCGAACGTTGAGGACGGACACGGCGGAGGAATCTTTATCAACGGTGAATCCGAAGTTATCGTTCACCCCAACACGATCGTTCGGCGGAATTATCCGGACGATTGATGTCCGCGCCCCACATTGGAGTCGGCGGCTTGACAGCGAACGCTGACGCAAAGTATCTGTTTTCAGGCTGATTTGATTCTCATTTGAAGGGACTATTCATGAAACGAGTTTCACTCTTGGTTATGGTGGGCATGCTTTTTATTGCCGGAACGGTTTGGGCCAAAACTATTCGGGTTAAGTTTCCGCCGGGCCGCACCACCGTGGTGCTTAAAGGCCGGACGACCGGAGGCCCGAGCGAGAGCGGCGGGATGGACCCGATTACATATCGCCTCAGAGCTAAGCAAGGCCAGACGATGACGCTTCATCTAACCTCCGCGAAAAAGAATGCGGTGTTGGGAGTGTGGGCGCCGGGAATGGATCCCATTAATGTCGGTCAGGACGTGGGCGATTGGAGCGGCCAGTTACCTAAGACCGGTGATTATGAAATCAGCGTGTGGCCGAAAGATGAGAGAACGAATACGACGTTTACCCTCGAGATAACCGTTCGAGATTAAGCTTAATTGGTTCTGAAAGATGAAGGCTTCGAATGAGGCAGCCTTCTTGGAGAACGTTAATGAAGAAACTTTTCTTGACGACTCTTTGTGTGTTTCTCTGCGCGATGGTGGTCAGCGGCCAAAAGGGCAAGGCTGAGGCTGACTACTATCCGCTTGGCTATTCCGGCGACACCTGGACCGGTCAGGTTACGGCGTTCGATAACGATCATCGAACGTTGACGCTTACTTCTGTCAAAGACAAATCAACGTTCGTGGCTACCTTGCCGGATGCGCCCTATGAATGGGTGCGCAACATCCACAACGAACGCGTGTTGGATTTCCCATACGACAAGACGGCCAAGATACAGGTCTTTAAGTATGAGGGCGGCGGTTCTGGCGCGGCGTCTATGCTGCCCGAAGGCGACTCGAGCAGTGGGATGAGGCGACGACCGAACCCGCCCGACGCAAACCGCGTGGATGATTTGAAGGATTTCGCCGGGCGGACAGTCGTCGTCTATTACACGGCGCGCCAGCGTAAAGAGGGTTCGGTTGACGTCAAATTCAATGATGTGTGGCGAATCAAAATACTGGCCAAGAAGTAGCCCGCAGCTGCCAGCCTGATAATGACAAACCGAAATAACCTGCGTGGCTGTTCGCCGCGGCATCATTTCCGGTGATTTCGGCGCGCATCGTTCGCCACTTGCGCATCTCGCAATCGGTTCAATTCATTAATTCGACCACGCAGCGTTCGCACGTACTGTTCGGTGGTCGCTTTGTCATATCCCGCGGCGCGGAAGGTGTCGCGCAATTGATTGTCCGAAAGTTGCGCCAGTTGTGAGCCGATCCAGGCCGCGTCCTGCGCCGGGACCTTCTTCATCCTGTTAGTCGCGTTGCGTTGCCGGAAATAGTACGGCGGCCAGAGCGCGCTCAAGATTCCGAGTTTCTTCGGTTTCAAATCGTAAGCGAATTTCACGTTGCCGTTTTTCGTGTTGTCTATGAATCGCGAGCGCGAAAAGTCGCTCACGTTGTTTTTTGATCTACCTCCGCCGACGCCGCGCGCAGCGCCCATCGTGGCCCCGAGATCGGTGACGGTGTAGACGTCTTCGCCCGTGTCTTTCACTTTCAGCACGCGATTGTTCTTTTTGAAAGTGTCCCAGTTATTCAGCAGCACCATCATCGTCTTCAGCCCGTTCAATTCGCGCGTGCCTTTGAACGGGTTCTTGTTCCAATCCCAGTTGGCGCCGCGTTCGACGTTCTTGCGGCGCGGCTCGAAGCGAGCGCCGACTACCGAATCGCCCTGCACGAATTTCTGGCCGCGCGACAACGATTGCATGCCGTCGACACGAACGCGATCGAAGTAATAAGACTCTTCGGCGTTGTAACCCACGGCCCAAACCAGGCGGCTGGAAACCGTCTCGGCCTGCGCTTCCGGGCCGAGCTTCACACGCCACTTCGCGCCGTTGGCGTCGGTGACTTCAAATTTCGGCATGCCGCCTTCCTTCACTTCCTTGACGAAACGAAACGGCGGGACGGGAGCTAAATCGCGTGAGCCCGGACCGTAATACAAATCCCGGTTGCGAATATTCCCAGGGTCGCGCCACAGCACCGCGGCTGATTTATCGCCATGTGCTTTCTTTTTCTTTTTGGCTTTGGCGGTCGAGAAAACCTGGAGCGAAAAGATGCCTATGATCGCGACGGTCGTTAAGAGCACGAGCCAGCGATTTCTGAAATGTGTCTGCACGGAAAACTCCTGTCCGGGAAGAGAAGAGTTGTTGACGATTGGAGGCCTGAGGGAATGCTCGCGAATTATTCTAGCAAACGCTGTGTTCCTGGTTAGTCGTGCGCTGGAACTACAAGAAAAGCGTTAGGGGAATGCAATTTGGAGTGCGGCGGCTTGACGCCGCTTTGTATCGACTGACCGCCGCCGCAGAGCGATGCGAAAGCGGCGTCAAGCCGCCGCACTCCAAAAGAAGAAGGCCGCTTCGTTTGAAGCGGCCTTTGAATTCGCGAATCGGTGCTATCGGATTCGGGAGTTCAGCTAGTTCTTCTGGGTCGTAGCGGTCGTGGCCGCAGCAGCGCTATTCGCCATTCTGAGCGCGTAGTTCTCGACGAACTTCTTCTGACCACCGTGACCGTTGGAGGTGTAGAAATCGAAATCCAGCATCTCCTGATAAACCTGGTCGTAGTTCCAGTGGTAATTATTGAAGCGGTAAATCGCTCCCATCACGCCGGTACGATGACGGCCACCGGCACAGTGCACGTAGAACTTGCCAGTCTCGGGATCGTTGACCAGTTTCAGGAACTGGGCGATCTGCTCTTCGCTGGGGTCGTGCTTGTCAGGAATCGCAATGTTCACGTACTTCATGCCTTGCGCTTCGACATAGCCGCGCTCGTTGTCGCTGTTGTCGGTCAGGTCAATGATGGTATGAATGCCCAACTCTTTGAGGGCCGCAAACTCTTTTTCCTTTGGTCGGGCGCCGCGATAGAACCGGTCGTCCATCTGGCCGAAATTTGAAATCTTGATTTGGGAAAACTTAGCGTCAGCGTGGGTCTTCGCGATTGAGGCAGCAGCAAACGCGAACGTCAACGCAGCGATTGCAGTCAATTTGGCGTAGGTAGTCTTATTACGGAACATCTGGGGTGTACTCCTTAAATTACTTTGACTTTCTAACAGGGTTTGCCGGACTGTGCAAGACTGCTTAATTCAAGTGGGGTCGGGGGCGTCGGTTGCCAATCTCTTGAGGGCGATCTCGCTGTCAAATGGTCGGGAATTATTAGATACAAAAACGTGACACGTGGTTGCATGGGTGTGTCCTTTACCGTCGGGTTTCTGACACGGGAATAATTAAGCTAATCTAGCGCGCTGAATATCGTCATCAGGTCATGCCGTTTCTTGATTTGCTCCAATTGGCTTTCCGCAACCTTCGGGAAGCGAAGCTGCGCGCGACGCTAACCTCGATGGGCGTGATTGTCGGGGTGGCGGTGATCGTGACGATGGTGTCCTTTGGGCTGGGCCTACAGCGCAATCTGCTTTCGCGATTCAAAGCTCTCGATTTATTCAGCGAGATGTCGGTCTATGGCAAGACGGTCTCGGCGGCGCTGAATCGACCGGCCTCGAATAGACGTGGCGGCAACGGCGATCGACCACCGGGTCCGCGCATCCCCGAGAATGAGACGCCTACGCGGATTCTCGACGACGCCGCGTTAGCCGAAATTGCGAAAATTCCGGGCGTGCTTTATGTCGAACCGGCGGTCTTTTTCGGCCAGGAAATCAGAGTTAACGGCAAGACTTTCGGAGCCGGCATCGGTGGCTGCAATGTGCCGAATCTATCCACTCGCTTCAGAGAATTTGAAGCCGGGCAGATGATCGGCAATCCCCAGGCTGATGAGGCGGTGGTGGGGTTCGACTTCGTTCAGAACGCAGGTTTTGCTTCGCCGGCGGAGGCGTTGGGGAAAACGATCGAGTTTTTGGTGCCGGCGAAAGACGGAGAAGAGAGCGATGAGCAGTCGAGCTTTTTCGGTTTGCCTTTGGGAGATGAAGAATCGTCGACGCCGAAGGGCGGCGTTGCCGTCGCGAAAACATTTCGCATCGTGGGCGTCTTGAAGGAAGTGAAACTCAACGGCGGACCCGGACCACAGCGGGGATTCATGCCCACCGCCGAAATCAATATTCCGATCGCCGCCGCGCGCCAATGGTCACTCGAGCACACCGGAGAACAGACGAAAGTTCTGATGGCCCTGGCTCGCGAAAGTGGCGCCATCGGTAAGGATGAAGTCCCGGGGTACCTTTCGGCCGTGGTGCGGGTGACGGATCCGGTGGCCCTCGCCGAGGTGCGTAACCGGCTCAAGGCGATGGGCCTCGGCAGCTTTTCGATCGTCGATCAACTGGACCAAATTCGCACGGTCTTTCTGATCATCAATTCGATACTGGGGTTGCTGGGTGGCATCTCTCTGCTCGTGGCCAGCTTCGGCATCGCCAACACGATGATCATGTCAATCCTCGAACGGACGCGTGAGATTGGAATCATGAAAGCCATCGGCGCTGAGGACCGCGAAATCAAATTGATTTTCTTTTTTGAAGCCGCGGTTATTGGAGTTGTTGGCGGAGTGATTGGATCGATTGCGGCGTGGCTAATCGACGTAGTGGCAAATCGTCTGGCTTATCGCTTCATCCTCAAACCACAGGGCGCGTCGTTCGTTGACTTCTTTCATTTGCCACCGTGGCTGTGGCTGGGCGCGATTCTGTTTGCGCTGAGCGTTTCAATTTTGGCGGCGCTTTATCCGGCAGCGCGGGCCGCGCGCATAGATCCGGTCAGGGCGCTGCGGCATGATTAGAGATTAGCCCGAAAGAGCATCGGAATCAGCACAAAGAAGCCCACCAAAATCAGCGAAGTGATCAGTATTCCGGTGCTGACCATCCCGAGGATCCGTCCCGTGTTTGTGAGGTCGCGACCAGAGCGATCCATGTAGCCTCGATCCACCTCTCTCAGGTCGTTGTTTCCCATCACCCAGGCAGCTACGCCAAACAACGCGCAACCGACGAAACCAAGAATGCCGAATGCAAGAATGACTGAAGCACGATGAGGTTTCAGCATAGACTTTGATGCAGCGTGTCAGCTGCGCTTTCTCTGATAGTATCCGCGCCGGGTCAACACGATTGGTTTTTCTTTCCGCTTCTTTGTAGTTGAGATGGTTATTTTTACTGGACGGAATTGTTCGTTCTCGCTGACATCGGACGGGCGAAATCCTATCGCATAACGGGCGCGCAGGCGATCAATCATCACACCCAATTTATCGTCCACTTCTTTTTTGTCCGCGCCCATGACCTCGCCGCCGGTTTCCTCGGCATACTTGTTCACCGCTTTGATCTGACCGAACGACACGATGTTGAAGACTTTTCCGATGGCGGCGCGGGCAATGAGGCCGTAAACAACCGCGCCGCTTTCAAGAATGTCATTCAGTGTCTCTTTGTCTCCGCCTGGCGCGATGTTGTCAGTGACGACGATGATGACCCGCCGGCTGTTGGGCGTCTTTGCAGACTCCATGTGAAACGCGGCTTCTTGCAGAGCGCTGGGCAGCAAGGTTCCGTTGCCAAGAACATCCGTCTCGGTAGCTTCCTGGATCTTGCGGGCCGCGAGCGCGCGGTCCCTGGTGAAGTCCTGGGCCAAACTCGTTCGCACCGCGAACGTCATCACCGCAACTTGATCGTCCGGCTTCAGACGCAACAGCGCATTGAGCGCGCCGTCGCGAACATCGTGAATAATTGGCCGGACACTGCGACTAACGTCGAGCAGCAGAATGATCGATAGCGGCAATTCATCGCGGCTGAAATAATCGATCGTCTGGCGCACACCATTGTCAGTGACTACAAAATCTTCTTTCTTCAGATCGCTGATGACGTGTCCCGTTTTCTTGTCGACGACCTGGGCGTCGAAGACCACGAGGTTGGTATCGACCTTGATAACGTCGACGGGATCTTTCTCTTGAGCCGCAGCCGATGAGAAAGCAAGTAGCGTGACGCTAAGGCAAAGGAGCAGGCGCGAGATGTCAGGGTGATGAACAATGGATCGCCGCATCGTCTGTTCGTGACTCTGCCTCAAAAGTCGCTCGACGTACCGTCGAATCCTGGAATGGAAATTCTGTTGCGGCTTGCCGCTCCACAGTGCGGTAAGGCTTGCCTTACCGAAAAGATGATAAATCTCTCTGCAGGCTATGCCTTTTCAGGCGCAGCCTCGAAATATTCTTTAAACGCGTTCTCGGAAAGGCAAGCCTTTCCGCACTGGACAGCGGCACAGCCGCGCTGCTTCCAGACGTCAGCCGGTGGCCAATGCTTTCCCGCAGGCGTCACAGAATCTGGCGTTCGGATCTTTCTGCACCGCGCCGCATGATGCGCACGATAATCCGGCGCGCAGGTTCGCGCCGCAGGCTGAACAGAACGTCGAACCGGCACTGGCGGCGGCGCCGCAGGTACCGCAACGACCCGGCATCGGTGGAACATAACCGCCGGCTTTGCGGGCGATGTGATCTTCGATTCTCTTCCACGAGTCTTCGGTAATTTTATATTGCCAGTACGCGCCGAGGGCGGGCAGCGCGAGCAACACCGGGAACACGGCCATCGCGACGGCGACAATGGCGGCCTTGTCAAACCACTTCTGCATGCCGATCTCGACGCGCGTGCCGCCGGTCTCAGGGGTGACTTTGATCGTGAGCGCCGCGGACAGTCCCGTGAGGTCGCGTAACATGCTAGACTTGCGCGCTTGCAGCACAGCGGTAGATGAAACGTTCATCGTTTGAATTTCAAAATCTTCGTCGAATAGATCGCGAAGCTCAGTCATCAATTTGACGACGTCGGCTTCGACTCCCGGGTAGTAGCGGCTCTCCATTTGGTCGTTCTCCTCAGGGCATTTTACGCGAAGCTGCGAGTGTTAGTTCAAAAAGAAATACTGTCGTATCGCTCCTGTACTGACATCTCGGAGGTTAATTAATGAGACACGCTCGGTCGCCAGTGGCGTTGGCCATAATTTTCGTTATCAACTCTTTCCAGCTTTCTGCTTTTGCGCAAGCCCTCGACGGCTTTTCTCAGGCAAGCTCGCAGGACGAGCGTCGCATCGAAGAGCAATTTCGCGCGGTGCCTCAACCGGCGTCGGCGCGCGAACACTTGCGGCGGTTGACCGCTGAGCCGCACATCGCCGGCATGCCCGAAGACTACGCGACGGCTGTTTATGTCCGTGACCAGATGCGTTCCTTTGGTCTGGCAGCGGACCTCAAGGAGTATCAGGTTTGGTTGAATTATCCGAAAAGCGATCCAGTCGTCGAATTAATCGCGGGCCGTCGCGAACGCCTTTCAGTACGTGAAGCAGTGCTGAGCGAAGACCCGACGTCGTCGAATCGAAAAATCACTCCGCTCTTCAATGGTTACAGCGCTTCAGGCGATGTCACCGCGCCGCTCGTTTATGCGAACTACGGTTTGCCGCCGGATTACGACGCGCTGGCCAAAGCGGGCGTCGATGTCAAAGGGAAGATCGTCATTGTCCGTTACGGCAACTCGTTCCGCGGGGTGAAAGCAAAAGTCGCGCAGGACCACGGCGCGGTCGGCTGCCTCATCTATTCCGATCCAGCGGACGACGGCTTCGCACAAGGTGACGTCTATCCGAAAGGGCCGTGGCGCCCGGTCGCTTCCGGACAGCGCGGTTCGGTGCAGTACCTGTTTCAGTATCCCGGCGATCCTCTGACGCCGGGCAAGCCGGCGATTCCCGGCACCCCGCGATTAAGTTTGGAAGAAGCCTACGCCGACATCCCGCGAATTCCGGTGCAGCCGCTGGCCTACGATGAAGCCCGCAAATTAATTGAGCCACTTAAGGGGCCGGGCCGCCCACGTGGATTTCAAGGCGCCTTTGCTTTTCCTTATCACGTCGGCGGGACCAACGATGTTCGCGTCCATCTGAAAACAGACATGGACTATGCGTCGCGCACGCTTTGGGACGTAGTAGCTCGCATCGACGGTAACGAGGAAAAGGATCGTTGGGTCGTCATGGGCAATCACCGTGACGCGTGGGTGTTTGGCGCCGTCGATCCAAACAGCGGCAGTGCGACGATGTTGGAAGTAGCCCGCGGCTTTGGCCAATTGATCAAGAGCGGCTGGAAACCACGCCGCACGATCATTCTTTGCAGTTGGGACGGCGAAGAATATGGATTGATCGGTTCGACGGAATGGGCGGAAGAAAATGCGGCTGAGTTGCAACAGAAGGCCGTCGCTTATCTGAATGTCGATGTGGCGGTCAATGGACCAAACTACAGCGCCTCGTCAGTGCCATCTCTTTGGCGACTGATTCGCGCGGCCACGCGTGATGTGAAAGATCCGAAGACCGGCAAGACCGTGTATCAGCAGTGGACCGATCGCGCCCGCGAACAACGAAGCGAGCTGGATCCGGAATTCGACTCTGAAGCGCGCATCTCGGCGTTAGGATCCGGCTCTGACTACACGCCATTCCTGCAGCACCTCGGCATCGCTTCAACTGATATGGGGTTTGGCGGCGATTACGGTGTGTACCATTCGGCCTACGATTCGTTCTACTGGATGACTCAATTCGGTGATCCTGATTTCACTTATCACGTCGCGGCGGCGCAGTTGTGGGGGACGATGGCTTTGCGGCTCGCCGATGCGGCGGCGGTGCCCTTCGACTACACCGACTATGCAAATCAAATTCGCGAGTACTTCGACGAGAGCGTGAAACTTGCCAAGCGCCGCCACCTCGATCGAGTGGTCGATGAGAAATCGATGAACGATGCCTTGAGAGATTTTTCGGATGAAGCGGCGCGCATTGAAAGTGAGAAGCAGAAACTCGCCGGCGACGATAAAGCTTCGGCCGCGCGACTGCACCGGCTCAACGATGCGTTGATGAACGCCGAAAGAGCATTCATCGACGAGCGCGGACTGCTCGGACGTCCGTGGTACAAGCATCAGATCTACGCGCCGGGAATTTTCACTGGCTACGCCGCGCAGCCGCTGACCGATTATCGTCAGGCGTTGGACGATCGCAACTCGACCAACGTAAAAGATGGACTGGAAAGAGTCGTCGCCGCGATCAAGCGAGCAACTGAAGCGCTGAAGAAGGGGCAGTGAGCGGTGGGCGGTGGGCGGTGAGCGGTGGGCGGTGAGCGGTGGGCGGTGGGCGGTGGTCAGTGGTCAGTGGTCAGTAAACTGCGGTCGCTTTAAAAAATAATAACTGCTTACTGCTCACAGCCCGCTGACCACTGACCACTGGCCACTGACCACTGACCACCGCCCACTGGCTCCGAAGCTCACTGCTCTGGTTTCTTTTTCTTATCCTTCTTGTCCGGCTGGTCCTCTGCCGCTCCGGAGACCAGGTGGCCGCTGGCTTCGATAATTTCTTTGGCTTCATCGTTGATGCGCTCGATGGCGGCGATTTCATCCGCGTCGGTCGTTTTAGTCTTCAGCGAATTCAACTGCTGCACGTACCCGTTCGCCGCGTTATTCAGTTTTCTTAAAGCGCGGGTGATCAGCGGGTTTTTTGAATCGCGCGTCGCGGCGTTGTCGATGTTGTTAATCGCTTCATCGAGAATACCGGCGACGTCGCCGAGTAATTGCGCGCGCGTACCTTTCGGCACATCACCCCAGTCGGGCTCTTCTTTTTCGCTCTTCTTGATCGGCGCCGGGGTCGCGCCGTTGATGATCGCAAAGCGGCGATCGGCAGCTTTGATAAAAACCTCGGTCCGCTTATCCAACTGCTGCCAGTATCTGACCAGATCGGTTTCAGCATCCGTCAGGTGATCACGCTGCGCGTTGATGGAAACTGTAAAGACGAGTGAAATTGAAAGTATCAAGCTTCGCACAACCAGCCGAAGCACTTGAGCGCGAATTGAAGTCATGGGCGTTTTGTTTGAGCCGGATCTTTGGCGCCGTTAGCTGCGGGCACCAGGGCCTTCTCGGGCGGGGAATTCCTGGAGCCACCGGATGTCGACGGATCCTTATCGGGCGGCGCGTCGCGCAGAACTGAATGCCCGTAAAACGAATCGAGCGCTTCCGCGCGCGTTTCTTTGATGAAGTCTTCCGCGTCTTTGATGTTGAGCACATACGCCGCCGGAGTAGTGCGCTGAATTACAGCCAAGCGCGGAATGTGCGGGCGCACCTGCAGTTCGAAATGCCGGTAGATGTCACGCGTGCTGCCCTTGGTGGCGTCCAGCTTGGCGACGTAATCGCGAAGATCGCCAATCACCCCCAGATAAGCTCCCAGCTCAGCCAACGCCTCATCAAACTTTTTATCGCTGGTAAAGTTTTCTGCCTTGGTCAGATGGTCGATCGCCAACGTCATGGTGGCGCGCAGCCGGTCTTTGGGATCGCGCGTTCCGTCGAGTTGCGATCGATCGGATCTTGAAACGAAATGCATCGGCGGCGGCGCCGGCAAATGCGGCAGTTGTGGATCTTGAGCGGCGGCAGAGTTGGCAAGCGCGCAGGCTGTAATTACCTGCACGAAGATGATTGATCGATAGCTCAATGAAACTGACATGCCTTGTTTGTCAGTGGTTGAAAACCATCACGGCCGCTTTTGTTTCGGGCCCTCTCCGCGCTGTATCTGCGCGCGCAACGGCGGCAGTCTTAGATTTACTTTTTCAATCTCGAGCTTGTTGTTAGTCGCGTCTGCGTGCGACAAAAACTGCTGATACGCGTCGAGAGCCTGCTGGTACTCTCCGAGATTATCATGCGCGGTCGCAATGAAAAAGTAAGTCGCTGCAATTTCCGGTTTTGCCTTTGCCAGCCATTCGTACTCGGGAAGCGCCTCGGCGAATCGCTTCATTTCATAGAGCGCCAGTGCAAGATTCGCGTGAGCGGTATAGTCGTCGGGATTTGCCACGATGACCCGTTTGAGAATCGGCTCAGCTTGACTGAACCTGCGCGATTGAATCAAGGCGGCGGCGTAGCCAACCGCGTATTTCGGGTTCTTCGGATCGATCTGATTCGCTCGATAGTAATAGTCTTGTGATTTGGCCGGATCAATTCGGCGGTACGCGCCGCCCAGGCGCGCGAGCAGACTGGCGTCTTTGGGATTGGCTTTCAGCAAATCTTCCAGCGCCGCGCGTGCCTCGGCGCTGGACCCGGCGTCGCCTGCAAGCTCGGCCCGCAACGCGATCACTTCAGGTCGTCGCTTATCACGATCGATTAGTTTGTCGAGCACGCGCAAACTGTCGTCCGGCTTTCCGGCGCGCGCATAAAGCTGGGCGAGATCGTAACCGGCAGGGAACTCGTTCAACGTCGCCGCAGCTTTCTCGTAGACGTTGAGATCGGCGAGAGCTCCATCATAGTCATGCATGCGAATCCGTATATCGGCGCGATCGCGACGCGCCACTTCGTCGCTGGGATTGACGGCTATAGCTTGATCGATACTTTTCATCGCCGCAGTCAAATCGCCGGCTGCCAATTCAAGTGATGCTCGATGTCGCCAGACTTGCGAGTCGGCCCCGGTTAGTGAACTAGCCAGTCCGATGATCTTCATGGCATCGGCCAAGTCGCCGGCGCGTCTGCGCAATTCAGCGAGAAGTTCCAATGACGGAATGTCTTTGGGATCGAGTTCGACCGCCCGTCTCAGAATTCGTTCTGCTTCACGATCGTTCTTACCGGTGAATCCCAGCGTTCGTCCGAAGCTGGCATACGCCAACGACCAGTCCGGTCTAAGATTGACCGCGCGGTTGAATCCTTCGACTGCTTCAGCGGCGCGATCGAGGGCCAGCAGGGCCGTCGCTCTTTGCAATTCCGCTTCAGGAAACTCGGGCTTCAATTTAATTGCGGCATCGTAGAGTTCGATGGCGCGCTGGAAGTTTCGTTTGGCGTGAGCGTCCTGTCCTTGCTCAAACAGCTTAACGGGATCAGTCGCATCGTCACTTTGGGAAAAGGCCGGCTGAAAGCAAAACAGCATCGCCAGCAGGGCCAGCGCATAAAATATTTTTCCCCTCGATTGAATGCTGCCAGACACGTTCGTTGAATTAGAAAGGACCGCGGCTTACCGCCGTTTGGAGATTTCGATGTTAGCACTTCGCTCAAAGTTGCGTCATCAGATCAAACTGACTTTGAGCTTTGCATTTTTTGGTCGTGGTTGCGCGCACTAACCTCATGCGCTAACATTCGCGCATTCAAAACCCCGTTCTTAAGATGAGTCGAATTGTTTGGAGAGACCTATGTCTACCGCACTCGTTGACGACATAAGAGAGATCAAAGAAGACAACCCATTCGAATCAATGATGTCGCGGTTTGACCGCGCCGCGCAGTTGCTGAACCTGGATGCCGACCTCTACGCCGTGATGCGCGTGCCCAATCGGGAGTTGAAGGTTTACATTCCCACGCGCATGGACTCAGGCCGTATTCAGGTGTTCGAAGGTTTCCGCGTCCAGCATAACTTTGCGCGTGGTCCGGCAAAGGGCGGCATACGTTATTCGCCCGACGTTTCGATCGACGAGGTGCGCGCACTGGCTGCCTGGATGACCTGGAAGTGCGCGGTAGTGAATGTTCCGTTCGGCGGAGCGAAGGGCGGCATCATCTGCGATCCCATGCAAATGTCGATCGGCGAATTAGAGCGGATGACGCGACGATACGCGGCCGAGTTGCTCGATTTCATTGGGCCGGAGAAAGACGTGCCGGCGCCGGACATGAATACGAATGAACAAACCATGGCGTGGATCATGGACACGTATTCGATGCACGCGCGTCACACGGTCAATGCGGTCGTTACAGGCAAGCCGGTTGACCTGGGTGGATCGAGAGGCAGGCGCGAGGCGACGGGCAGAGGGTTGTTGATTGTCGTTAACGAAGCGGCAAAGAAATTCAAGATGGCGCCGGCGGATACCCGCGTCGTGGTGCAGGGCAGCGGTAACGTCGGAGGCATTGCGGCCTTGTTGCTGCACGAAGCCGGTTTCAAAGTTATCGGTATCTCAGATGTTCATGGCGGCATTCACAACGCAAAGGGACTGGACATGCCGGCGGCGATGAAGCATTTGCAGGCTACCAGATCGTTCGAAGACTTCACCGGCGCGGAGCGAGTCAGTAACAGCGAGTTGCTGGAATTGGATTGCGATGTGTTGCTGCCGGCCGCCACGGAAAATCAGATTACCAGCACCAACGCCGAGAGAATTAAGTGTAAGGTGCTCGCCGAAGGGGCGAACGGTCCGACCACGGCGGCGGCCGACGAGATTCTTTATCGGAAGGGGATTTTCGTGATCCCTGACATCCTGGCGAATGCCGGAGGGGTCACCGTGTCGTATTTTGAATGGGTCCAGGACCGCATGGGTTACTTCTGGCGCGAGGACGTGGTCAACGAGAGATTACAGGACACGATGGTGGCGAGCTTTAATGATCTGTGCCGCTATGCGGATGCGCACTCAGTGGACACGAGGACGGCGGCCTACATGCTGGCCATAGACCGTGTGGCCTACGACACGCGGATGCGCGGCATCTATGCGTGACGGAAAAAACATAAACAAACCGCCCCTAAGTCGTGAAAAAGTCTTGATTTCCGGCTATGTCAATGGTAGGCTTCGACGGTATTTTATACTCGCAACTGACACTTATCCCTTTTCAGAGCGGTGAGTTGTGGGTAATGTGGGTAGCTAATTGACATAAGCGCGCAGGTTTCTTATAAAGTAGCGCTAGATATTAGGCAGTAAAACCCTTAGAGAGGTCCTGTTCTTCTTTGAGGCCCCCTCTCAGTTGTCGCTCTCAAGTAGTAGTGCCGGGCGGCATTGCAGTTAACGTTAAGCGTTGACGCTGTAGTTCGAGCGTCCGTATCCATGGGGATAACGTCCGACGGCGAGATGCTTCGACCAAGCAATTCATCAAACCGTAATCGACGACCTTTAGTCTTCACTGGGTCGGCCGCGCAACTTTTCAATGACTATCGCAGGAGGAACGCGATGAAACTCGCGAACAGAGTGCTACTAGTTGCACTCGCAATTTGTGTTTTATCGGCCGTTGCATTTGGGCAAACGCCGAGGGGTGAGAACGATCCCAGGAATCTTTCGCCGTCCGTCGGTACTGGCGGTCCGGAAGGTGGTCCGACAGGTCTGTTTACGATCTATGACGGTCAGACCTTGAGGAAGGGTGAGTTCACCTTTAGTTTCGCATTCAGTAATTATGACCGCGATCCGGGCAACGTCGATATTACCGATTGGCCGGCGAGCTTTAACGTTGGCTTGAATGATCATCTTGAATTGTTCTTTAAGATGACTGCTTATCGCGGCATCAAAGTGAACAATCCACAGAATCTGTCGAGCTTCTATCTGCCGAACACGCAAGGGTTCTTTGGTACCAACCTGGTCGGCAGCGGACCGGCAATCATTCTTGCTCCGTCGGGGCCGAACGTCGGCACGATGGCCGGTACGGCGGTGTTTCGTCCGCCGTTTTGTCCGAATTGCGTGGCCGCCACCGATCCGCTGGCCGTTTACTATAGTTCCGGTCAGCCGATTGTTGCTTATCCGTTTACGGGCGGCAGGGGACCGAATTTTGGTCTGGGCCCGGGTCTGATTGGAACGACCTTCGGCTTCCCGGGGTTCAATGCCACGCTGGGGCCGCCAACGGGTGGGACGAGTAACTTTGGCGCCGCGGGAGCTTTCCCGGGCGTGGGTTCTCCGGTTGGTAGTATCCTGCCGGGTATCGTCCTGGCGACAACGACTCTGCCTTGTACGGCGCTGACAGGTAATTGCCGTCCGCCGGGCTCGCCGAATCCTTTGGATCCAATCGTGGTTCCGACGGTCTTCACGGTCGCTCCGTCTTATTTACCTGACGCTCCATTCGTGAGCCGTCTGTATGGCGAATCGAGTTTGAATAATATGGTCGCCGGCGCGAAATGGCGCATCACGGGACCAAGGAATCCGTTTGGCTTTGGTTTCATTCCGATGTACCGCTGGTATATGGACAAAGCGGATGATGCCTCGGGCTTTAACATGCTTCAGCGTGGTGCGAGTCCGGGCGGAAACATCGGCGACTTTGGTCTGACGATGTTTGCCGATGCTCGACTCAGCCGCTCGGTTAACGTTTCCGTAAACTTGGGTTACTGGTTGAACAGCAATCCCAAGGGACCGGATGACGTGGCTTTGTTGGATCGCCCGGATGAAGTTATCGCCGGCATCGGTGTGGACTTCCCGATCAATAAGTACTTTCAGGGCATCGGCGAGTTCCGTTCGACCCAGTACGTAGGCGGGCATACGCCGAATGCGTTCGCGAACAATCCGGTTGAGTTCCTCGTCGGCGCCAAGATTTATCCGGCGCGTTGGTGGGGATTTGGCGCGTGGTTCCGCAGGGCTTTGAATGATCAGCGTGCGAAGAACATCTCGACCGATCAGGATTTCAGTATCCCGATTCAGCAGAACACTAACGTGAACGTGCCGGGCCGTGGCCTGGTCGTCGTGCCGGGAACGACCCGCGTCGCGACGTCGGCGGGTTTCCCGCTGGGCTTCCAGCCGTCGAGCGATCCTTATGGATTCGGTGCTCAAGTGTGGTTCGGTCACCGCAATAAGCGCGAACCGGCGATCCTGCCAAACCAGGCGCCGACTGCGACTCTGGCGGCGTCGGTAACGACAATCACCTTGCCATGCCGTCCGGGATTCCACTCAAGGTCCGGAAGCTGTCCGGCAGCCGCAACCTCGTCGGTTAGTTTGACGACGACGGCGAGCGATCCTGACGGCGACACACTGCTTTATTCATATAACGTGACCGGCGGCCGCGTTTCGGGCGACGGCGCTAGTGTTAGTTGGGACCTGAGCGGTATGAGTCCTGGTACTTACACCGCGACGGTGGACGTTGACGATGGTTGCGGCTGTATCACCTCAACCAGCACTACGGTCACCATAGCTGATTGCGGCGATTGCATACCTGATCTGGTCTGTCCGACGGTCAACGTTACCTGTCCGAGTGAGGCTGATCCGAATAGCTCGGTCCAGGTTAGTGCGACCTTCGCGCAGGGCACTCCGCAAGTCTCCGAGACCTATAACTGGACAGTGTCTGCGGGCACGATTACCAGTGGTCAGGGGACCTCGACGATTACCGTCAGCACTGCAAACGTTGCTGGAGGTACGATTACCGCGACCGTCGAAGTCGGTGGCGTGGATCCGTCATGTAACCGGACCGCGTCGTGCAGCTTCTCGGTCAAGACGCCTCCAACTCCGGCTCGTAAGTTCGACGAGTATGGCAACATCCGCTTCAACGATGAGAAGGCCAGACTCGACAACTTCGCGATCCAATTGCAGAACGAGCCAACCGCTCAGGGTTACATCATCGGCTACGGCAGC
>Ga0207686_10000132_pt1 | contig 58994 bp, 44 predicted proteins | sample KBSM24metaG_FD_184396 | JGI IMG/M metagenome (GOLD analysis project Ga0207686, IMG submission 184396) | Miscanthus rhizosphere microbial communities from Kellogg Biological Station, Michigan, USA - KBS M2-4 metaG (SPAdes) (version 2) | ecosystem: Host-associated > Plants > Roots > Rhizosphere >...
TTCCAGTTGTCGTCGACTGATTTGCAAACCCAAACCTGACCACCACCCGCCGCGGTGTTGCCGGTTGAGCGTGGGCCAACTGTGTCGGCGCCGATGGTGAACTCGCTGGTGGCCCAGACCTGAGTCCTGTTGTAGTAGTTCGCCAGCCGCACGAAATATTTCCCCGCTGTATTGATGGTGAATTGCGCGTACGCCGTCGTGTGCTGCGGCGAGACCTGGTAGTCCTTGTTCTCGACGTACTCGCCGTTGGCGTCGTTCTTCGTGATCATGAACGTCACGGCCGCGCCGGTCGGCACTTTGGGAAATGAATAGAGAATGTGGATATTGCGGAGCGTGCCCTTCGGACTAAACGTCTTCGTGGGATTGACGCAGGTCGCGGTCTCGACCGTATTGATGCCGTAATGTGCTTCAGTGATTTTGAGATCTTCGCACAACTCCAACTTGTATTGGGCGTGCGCGGTGGTTGAAATCAGGAATAAACCAAAGGCAGCGAGGACCGCTGCCGAGAATCGTCGGGTGATCATGGGGCCTCCTTGGAGCGTCCGCATCCTGCGGGCGGTTCGCGAGCATCCTGCTCGCTGGTTTTGCGCGGCGAATACTAACGTTGAGGCGGACAGTCGTCAATAGCGCTTGTCCGTACCATCCGCGTGAGCGGATGGATCACGGAAGCGCTTGCGGAATCAATTGATCCATCCGCTTACGCCGATGGTACTGACCTCGCACTATCCAAATCATCGCGCCACATAGAATCGTCCGTTCCAGCGATAAATGATTCGGTTGAAATTTTGATTTTGATTACCGTGGATTCTGCCGTGCTCGCTTACCTCGTACGCGCTGAAGCTCGGCGCGAGCCGGCCTTTGCGAATGATATTCAATTCGCTCGCGTCCTTCGGCAAGCCGAAACTCTTGGGATAGTCCATCAGCATGTCTGAATAGATTTCGTTGGTGAGCTTCTTACCGTCCTTGAACATTTTCTTCGGCACCGCTTTGTTCGTCCTGGGATCGATGGCGAAGTAATAGTAGTAAAGCGAAGGCGGCATGCTGTTGGCCGTCGAGAGCTCGATGATTTGCTGCCCGTTCAGATTCGCAAAATCGATGCCGACTGCATTGTCCACGCGCGAGTAGAAACCATTCAGCACCTGCGAGACGAATACTTTGCCGTCCTTGTGATAGAGGAGGAAGCCGTTCGATCCGCTAAAGCCAGTCTGGTAGCACGGGTCGTCGATCAAGACGAGACGCATTTGTTTGTTGCCGATCAGGTTGACGAAGTTATCGCCGCGCAGCCACGATTCTTTTTCTTCACCAGTCAGCGCCCCGACGCTCTTGTGAAGGGAGCAGGCATTCAATTCATCGACGGAGGCTTCCCACCATTTCGGATTGGTAAATGTCTCGAGTTCCTTAATTGCGTTTCGGATCGACGCGAGTCTATCCGGCAGCTTCAATATTTTATCGTCGAAATCGTTGACCCCCTCAGGGCACTCATATTCGATTTTGGGAAATGGCTTGAGCGCGTCGAATGGGTCCTGCATGCAGTTGGGGACGAGCTTTTTCCCCTGGGCCGCAGCCACTTGAAAGACACACAACACCAACGCCAGGGTGATTAGGATTCGATTCATTGATGTTTACTCGAACTGTTTTTTGAACGCTTCGAATTGTTCAGAGAGGCCGGCAACCTTTTGGGTCAGCGTCTCGATCTGTTGCTCGAGGATTGCGACCCGGTCGTTGTCCGGTGCTCGGCGAGCGGATCTTTCGGCCGGCGCTGATTCACTCAACGCTTCCACGTCCGGCGCGCCCGACAGCAAGTGAACGAACCGCGCGTCTTTCTGTCCCGCCAGGCGCGGCAATTTCATCACCAGCGGATCGTCTTCGCGCGCAGCCAGGTTGCGCAGAGTTTCTTCCACCTCTTCGAGTCCGCTGAATTCATAGAGCCGCGATCCGCGCGTGCGAATCTCGCCGACGGTCTGCGCTCCGCTCAGCATCAGCACACACATCGCGGCCAATTCGGGCGGCGACAGGTGCATCACTTCCGGCGCGACGTGCTTGTATTTCGGCACGCGGCTGGTGCTGCCGTGAAAGACATAGGCGAGATTCTTGTCACGTAAGGTGTAAAGAGCGTCGTCGACTTCGCTGTCGCTGAATGAAGTAACCGGATTGCGATTGTTTTTCTGATTGCACGCCGCGGTGAGGGCGTTGAGCGTCAGCGGATAGTACTCCGGCGTCGTGATCTGTTTTTCGATCAACGAACCGAGGACGCGAACTTCCGTCGCACTGAGCAACATCGGACGCAAGACTATCAGACTGGCCCGATCGAATGCCATGCGGGGCCAAGCCTGTGGCGTTGAGCGCGAGGATTAGATTGTGAAAAGGAGCAGCGAGGAGAAAGACTTGCCCTCTCCTCGTCGCGCGAAGTGCTGAGGTTGCCGCGCCTCAAAGAGTGGATAGCGCGGTTTCCGCCAGCGAGTAAACGCCGGTTTGCAGATCAGTAATATGTGACCAGGTTGATATGGTCGAAATGCAGCACGTCTTGAGTGTCTTCGACCCTTTCTGACCAGCTCGTTACTATCGGCACTACGGTTACGTTTATCGAGTTGCCGCGGGTGGTGGCCGCTCTAATCGCATCCGTTGCCACTACCACCTTTTTCATTGGCTCCAGAGGGTGTGAACGGCGCGGGTCGAACGCGTCGCGGTGGTGAGCATGAACGTCGCAGTGACCGGCATCCCCGAAACAGCCGCCGTGCCCGAAGACATAAAAGGAACCAGCGTAACCATTGGTTTGGATCGGTTCGGTGGCGGCACTCGCGTTCGGGTTGTTTACAAAGACACGGGCTTCATAAGACGCGCCGGCGTGTTCGACGCCAATGAACTCCAAATCGGCGCGCTCGTATTCGCTGGGCAGCTGATCGACGCCGACGGACTTGCTGGACTTATGAATTTTCCCTACGCGATAACCTTCGGGAGTCGTAACGTAAGTGGTCTTCGCCGCGCCCTTTGTCGATTTCGTCGCTTTCTTTTTTGTGGCCATGATCTTCTCCCTTCGATGTAGTTAGGCGTTCGGCTGCTTAGAGCTGCACGAACGAGACGGCGTAGGCATAACCCAACTGCGTAGTGCTCAGGACGTCCTGCACTTTCAATCCGAATGGCTGCAGAACCATCGGCAGCAGGCTGGGTGTGATGTTATTGACCCCGTGCTTGAGCTGCCACAGGTACCACAACCGGTCGATCATGCAGTGGTGTGACCAGAAGATTGGGTCCCATGCCGCCGTGGAGATTGAGCCCATGTCACCGCCGATCTGGCCGTTGTTGCCGCCCGTCCAACCGTGCACGCCATCATGGATGTTTTCAAGTTGATTTGTGAAATCGGTGAATTGATTCACGTTCAGCAGGTCCTGGACCTGTGCCGGCGTAGGCAAGCCACCGGGAACATTCTGACCGGGAAAGCGTCGCGTCACCCGGTTGATGGGCGGATTCGCATTAGTGATGCGCGCACGATAAAGCGGATTTGGCTGTCCGCCGGCCGTCGCCACCGAGAAGGCCTGGGGAACCGCCTGCGGGGAACTCCAGTTCCACCACGGCAGGCCCACCTTGGGTGTGGGCGGACTTTGATCGCGAATTGCTTTCTCGAAATAAAGCAAGTAAGCCCGGTGCCAGGGCAAGAAGATGTTTGCATTTACATTCGAACCTTGCGAGCCGCTGTGATGCCAGCAATAGTGGTTCGGTGTTCCATGCAGGCCCGCAAAGTAGTTGTAGCCGCGGTTGTCCATGATCGTCTGCGCCTGGGCATAGCCCTTTCGCAGCGCTGTTAATTCGGCTGCACTGAGATTGTTTATGTTCTTACGAACGGTCAAACTAGCCATGATGCGCCTCCTGTCGTTGAGGGTTTCCGAGAATTACTATGTCGACTGACTTACTAACCCTGACCTAAATACCGGACATCGTTGACGGGGATGGTTCACATTTGCATTCGACTGCATTTGCAGTCCGCGCGGGTAAGGCGTTCCAAATGGCTGCAACAAACAAAACACCCGCAGTCACATAAACGCCCACGTCATAGTTCAGACGGAACTTGCACAAGTACATCAGCAGGGCTGCGATAACAGTTAAGTAGAAAGGGCCAAACGCACGCCGGCCTCGCGCGCGAAAGAAAGACGCGACCACCGACACGATCAGAAACACGATGGCAGCAGGATGCAGGAGACGAAAACTAATTGCTGGTCCCGCAGCGACGGCGCTCATCAGCACTGCCCAGCAAAGCGGACACTTCGGCATGGCGATCGTCAGCAACACAGGGAAAGTTGACAGACCGAAGCTTCGGAATTGATTTCTAATCCGCTTTCGACTAGAGATGACGGTGCTCATCCGATCCTCGCTTGACTCCCGTATTTCAGGATCCAAGAGCAATTGCGCTCGGTTAAGCAAAAACCTTGCAAGCTACAGCAGCCGCACAATACGGGAGCAATTTGCAGGTGTCAAGAAAACTTCGTCGAAAATTCGGAAAGATCCGGGCAGGCACGCCGTGGGTCACGAATGACGAGCGCGGGTTTCGGGCACGGTAACTTCGTGGAACTCGTTCACTCCGCGTTTCACCGCATGATCGAGCCGCACTAGTATTTGGCCGCCCTCTTGGCTAATGACTTCACCAGAATAGGTCTTGTGCGGATCAACCAGAATGTAGTCCTGAGTGTCTCCCTCGATTTCGACACGGTCTCCAACCTTGATGTCTGACATGATTGTACGATTGTACGCGGTGGTCGAAGCTGTCTCAAGGGATGGCTTCCCAGCGCTCCTACTTAATCCATTTCTGAGTTCCGACAACTTCGTCGATCTTGTTTTCCAGCGCCGTCAATTTCGGCAGCACGCCTTTCGTGCCGCAACCGTAATAATGCGCCACGCTTTTTGATTGCCCTTTCAATCGAATCGAAGTATTGGCGGAAGGCATGTCAGTCATCGCGTTCGGGCAGTCCTTCGTTCCCGGAGTAAAAGCGTCAGGCAGCGAAAAGTAATTGATCTTTTCGAACTCAGAAACTAGCGCCCGAAAATCTGTCGGCGTGATATTACCCGTCGCGATACCGGTGGTTTTGGTGAAGCGCTTACCGTCGAAGGTGACGCTGCCGTCGCTTTTGATTGTCAGCTTGTAGATCGGACACGTGCCGAAGCACGGCCCGCGCTCCAGCGTAATTTGATCGTTGCTTGAATCCTGAGTCCCGGCGCGGCCCACAAAAATCGCTTTCGGAATCATGGCGTGCACGCCTTTGTTCCCGTCGACGAGTTGCGTGATGTTGAGATCCGCCGCGACGCTGGAAAGTTGATAGGCATCGTCGCGCGTCAGGTGTTTCTCATTCACGAGATAATCGATCATCTCGCGCAGCGCGCCCTTGGTCGCTTCATTCAAGTCTTCGTTGATGCCCATCGTAATGAAGTGCGTCGGCGTCTCGGCGCGCGGCCATTTCAAATGCATGTCCTTGCGCACGATCAATTGAAACGTTCCGATGAGTGAAGTCTCCATGGCGGTGATGTCGACTTCGCCGTTGCCCTGCCCCGCGTGCCCGTCACCGACGAGCAACAAGGCGCCCTTCGCATGCACCGGAATGTAAAGCGTCGTGCCCGCGACCAGTTCTTTATTGTCGAGATTGCCCGCGTGAATCCACGGCGGCGCGCTCGAGATGCGGCCCGAAACTTCCGGCGGCGCCACCCCGATGCTGCCAAAGAATGGATGCAAAGGAATCTCAATCCCGTCGGCGAAATGCGCCATCATGCGCTTTTCATCGAGCGGAATGATGCGCATCTTCGCGTAAGGAAAATCTTCCGGCAGAAAACCGCGGCCCGGACCGAAGGCGTTGTAAGCATAAGGAATCGCCAGCTTGATCTGCTTGATGCGCACCTCGAGCACATCGCCCGGCTCCGCGCCTTCAATAAAGATGGGCCCGGTCAGGATATGACCACCCGGCCCCTTGTTCGTGACTTCTTTGTAGATGTCGCGCAACGATTGCTCGACGTCCTCCGGCTTGACGCCCGCGCCTTCCAGACGCGCCGGCGAAGAAGTAATCAACGTCTGCACCTCGACCGTATCACCACTCTTCACCCACATCACCGGCGCCGTCGCTGCGTCGTAGTAACCCCAGGCGACGGTCTTGGGTGTGGGTTTGAGTTGGATCGGTTGTTGGGCTTGGGCGCTGACAGCGAGAATGAGGATTGCAAGCATTAACGAAGTCGTCTTCATCTGGGGATCCTCCTATTGAGTTTTGAACAGGGTCAGTAAAGGAATCCTAAGAAAGGGCTCGATGAATTGAGCTCATCAACTTCCACGGATATTTTGTATCGTCGACTTGAAGACTTGGGATTAGTTGTAGCGCTTGGACAATCCATCCGCGCTTGTCAGTAGTTGGATGAATTCCATGTTCAACGAGTAGCGATTCCAATTCCCCAGTAGGATTGATCACAAGGCCCTTACTGATGCAGGCTTTCCACAGTTCGTCGAAACGCACTTGAACTTGTCCCGGTAGTGCGGCTCGTCCACGCTGCTTTAAGTCTTTCCACGCCTTGGTAGAATCAGCAAGTTGACTACTCTTTCGCGCAACACCCAGTAAAACCTTTTCTTGTTCTGATGCCGCCTGCGACTCCGACGAATAGGATCGGCTTCGACATTCTTCGACAGCGGTGAGCAAATCAGAAAGCTGTTGCTTCACGCTATCGAGCCTTTCTTGCGCAGGAAGCTGTTTCGCTACCGTGGCAATCTCTTTTTGAATAGCCAGCGCTTCACTAGTGGCGCTTTCATCCAGACCAATCGTCTTCAATTGGGCGCGGAATTCGTTGTGGTCATTTAGCGCATCGAAATCAACAACTCCTACGCAACGAATGCCCATATCCCGATATAGCGTCGTAATTCTGGGAACGGTTTGTTTGTTATCTGCGTTGACAAAATGCAAATCACTTTCCGGTAAGCGTCTGTTAGACACTGCGTGGTAAAACCTGGCGTCACTCTGGCCCTCGACAACAACGGCACCAGAATAAAACAGGCCATCGAGTACGCGAGCAGAACTTAGCAAGGGATCAGTAACGATTTCTTTTAGCCGCTGCGGGTCCAAAACATTGAAGTTATTCTTCTCGCCAGTTCGATCTATCCGAATAATGGAAACGTCCTGAGTTTTGCTTAGTATCCCGCGCAGGACATCAGCGCTGTGTGTTGCCAAAATAATTTGGCGGGATTTCGTGGCCTGATCTGAAAGGAATTCTCCAATTCGAAAAGCCTGCGGCGGATGAAGAAACGCCTCCGGTTCGTCAATTAAGAATACATCGCGCCTGAGGCTCATTAATCCAACAACGATCCCTACGAAGCTTCGGAAGCCGTCTCCTTGGTCGTCAAGTTTTTCTGCTATTGAAAGAATCGGTTTTGCGTCTCGCGGGTCAGGCGGAAGCGTGCTGAAGTCCGCCCCGACGCGAAGAAGGATTCTTTGAAGCACGGTGAAGTCCAAGGCAATCTCTTGACCGAAAGCTCGCTTGGTCAATTCTCTAACCTCCTTTTCCCTGGACCGACCAGCGTTGTAGATGGCGTGCAAAATCTTTGAGACTTGTCTTTCATGACTTGGAGTTTCGGACTCTTTGACAAGAAGCAGCCTGTTCTCCGTGTTGAGAAAAGCGATCATCGCCTTTCCGAATTGCTGCGCGAAGAATAAGTAGTTTGGACCTTTTGCGCTATGGAAATTCTCTGGCGTGTAGCCGTTGGGCCACTCAGGTCCTCCGCTGTAAGAAGCCTCATCGAGGAGTTGAGGATTTAGTACACGATAGGTCCAATTACCTCTTTCGTCTTGATATCTTTCAATGTCGTATGCGTCGCGCAATTCCTGAACGCTAGGGGGGAAAGGCCATATCACCTCGGTTACGATCACCTTGGGCAACAAACTCTCACCGGTCGTGATGGCAGCGATTTCCTTCAAGGCACGGCTTTTTCCAGTATTGTTGGGACCAACAATGACCGTGAGGTTTCCTGGCGCGATCTTAGTCCCGTCGTTGAAAGTTATCTCACTCAATTTGTACTTATACATGACGCGGAGATCTTACCAGAGATCCTCATTGATGCATGCTAATGCGACAGTACCGGTAGGAATATTACGCTGCGACGTGCGGACGGATCGCGTTGAGGTCCTCTGATTCGGCTTGTCGAGTCTGATACAAATCCCAACGCAGTTGCAAATTCATCCAGAAGCCGGGTGACTTCTGCAAACCGGCGAGGCTTTGCTGCAAAAGTCGATTTCCCGCGTCCGCGAAGCGGACTGAGTGACAGTAGCCCAGTGCTTTAGCGCTGGGACGGACCGAGGTGGATTTCTCAGTCCGCGAAGCGGACGGCTGAAAACGCGAGCAATCACACCGTTTCTTTCAGCCGTCCGCTTCGCGGACTCGGTTATATTATGGGGCTGGTTTCCCAGCGCTGAAGCGCTGGGCTACTTTCATTCGTCGGCTTCGCCGACTTTGCAGCAAAGCTAACCGGCGACCTGATTTCTGCGAACCGGGGCCTGACATCCGCGAACTGGGACCTGACTCCCGCAAACCAGCACCTCAATTTGCCAAACCAGCACCTCAATTTGTCGAACCGAGCCTCAATTTGCCGCACCGGCACCTCACTTCTGCAAACCGGCACCTCACTTCTGCAAACCGCTGCCTCACTTCTGCGAACGGGCACCTCACGTCTGCGAACCGATGCCTCACGTCTGCAAACGGGCACCTCAATTCTGCGAACCGGCGCCTGACTTTGCCGAACTGACACCTGAATTTGCCGAACTGGCACTTCAGTTCGGCAAACCCGCGCCTTCACCGTGCTAGTATTTCCGCCTTTCAGCGTGCCGGGCGCATTGTGGCCGTAGCGGGACGCAAGGCACCCGTACTACTCGAATCGCATGAAATACATCGGCATCATTGGTGGTGGCGGCATCAGCGAGACACATGCGCGCGCGTCGCGTGAAATTGATGACGTCGAAATCGCCGCGTTCTTCGGCAACAACTACGAACGGACTGCGAAATTGAGTGAGCAGTACGGTGGTGTGGTCTATCGGGATCTGGAATCGTTTCTCAGTCACCAGCCGTTGGATCTCGTGATCATCGGCAGTCCTTCAGGGCTGCATGCCGAACAGGGCATGGCGGCGGCGCGTCGCGGTCTGCATGTGCTCACCGAAAAGCCGATCGATGTGAGTGCGGCGCGGGCTGGTGAGCTGATAAAAGAATGCGAGCAGGCGAAGGTGAAACTCGGCGTCTGTTTTCAGGATCGCGTGTCGCCGGACATCGTGCGGCTCAAGCAATTGATCGATGCCGGCCGCGCGGGCAAACCGATCCTCTGTAGTGGTTATGTGAAGTGGTTCCGTCCGCCGGAGTATTACGCCAATTCGCGTTGGCGCGGAACCCGCGCATTCGATGGCGGCGGGGCTTTGATGAACCAGGGCGCGCACACCATCGACCTTTTGCTCTGGTTGATGGGAGATGTCGAACGAGTTTACGCGCGAACGTTGACGGCGCTGCATGAGATCGAAGTCGAAGACACGGTGGTGGCGACACTCGAATTTCGCAACAGGGCCCTCGGCACGATTGAAGTGGGCACGTCGATTTATCCCGGCTACCAGCGGCGCGTGGAAGTCAGCGGCAGCGAAGGCACGATCGTGCTGGAACACGATCGCATTGTCAGAGCTGACTTGCGGACCGCCGATCCGACGCTAGTCACTCAAAGCGTGAGCAACACGAACGCCAGCGCCTCATCACCGATCGTGTCAGATGTCAGTGGCCACCGGCGATTGATCGAAGATTTCATTGAGGCGATCGAGACCAACGGGCGACCAATTTGCGATGGCCGTGAAGGTCGGCGCAGCGTTCAGTTGGTGGAAGCGATTTATGAATCGTCGCGGACGAGTTTGCCGGTGAGAATCGAGTCAGTACCATCTGCGTAAGCAGATGGATCAAATGAGATGTTTGGCTCCTTTGGATCCATCCGCTCACGCGGATGGTACTGACTCCGTCTTTCTTAAAAAGCAGCCGCGGCAATCTCACCAACTGCTTGCCCGACGATCTTCTTCACCGAATCACCAGTCGGTGGTACCGACACGTTGTTGATATAGATCGCGAACGCCAGCTTTTCGCCTTTCTTCGTGGTCATGTAACCAGCGAGTCCTTTGGCAGTGACCAGCAGCCGGCGGTTCAGCGGATCGAAAACGGAAAACGTTCCGGTCTTGGCGTGGACGCTCCCGGCGGCCGGTGATTGCGTCTGAATGTCGACGAGCGTCCCGTCGCGGCCGAGAATCGGCAGCGCGTCGTAGAAGACCTGAAAGTCTTTCTGCTTTGACATGTAAGTGAGATAGCTGACCATGAAGTCGGGCGAGAAGTGTGCATTGCCGCCGGCGCCGTCGCCTTGCTGCGCGCCCAACGGATCGAGTCCGGCCTTAACCAGAAAATCTTTTTCCAGATCGAAACCGGTACGTTCAGTGTTCTTCGGCGCGAGTATCGCTCCCAGAATCAACGGCGTGATGCTGGCGTGCAGGTTCTGGCTGACTTTGAGCGTCACCTTGATCTCTTCCTTCAGCGGCGGCGAGACGTGTTCGGCGATCATTTGCTCAGGAACGTACGACGCTGCCAACGCCGAGAGGTCGCGAAAACCGGCGAGGGGTTCGACTACTACTCCTTTTTCCTTCAATGCTTCAGTGAACACAGTTTGGGCAAACCGGCTGGGCGATGGCACGACGTACTTGAAGAGGATTGGCGATTTGCCTGCCGGAAAGTTGCCGGTGAGCGTGACGTTTTGCGCGCCTTCGGGACCAGTCGGATTGCTGACGAAGCGAATGTCGGGTTCGGAGTCAGCTTTGCCGGTCTTCACTTTGTTGGCAAAGGTCACATACGAAGTCGTGGGTGACGAAGTGAAGGCGGCCGGCGCGCCTTCGCTCGGCGCCGGCGTAACGACGATATCAATGATGTTGTCATTGATGACGATCGGCGACATGACGACTCCGGTACCCAGCTCGCGCGCGCCTTCGCGAAACATGCTGGCGTCGACGATGACATTGCCGCGGATTTTCTTTATGCCCTTGTCCTTTACTTGTTGGGCCAGCCGTCGAATCACCAGCAGCGGATCGCCGGGAACTGCGCGCGTATTCGGATCGCCGTCGTATGAATGATCTTCATTCTCGAAGGCCAGCGTGCCGTCGTCGCGCAGGCGGCCGGAAAGATTTGGATCGCCGCTGGCTACTAAAATCAAATCACCATCAAGCGCGCCTTCTTCATCGATCCGCCCGGTGCGATAGACGCGCGTGTGAAAACGATAGTCAGCGCCCAGCAGCGACAGCGCCGTTCCTTCAGTCAACAACTTGGTGGTCGAGCCGGGCGTGAACAGCTTGTCCTCGTTGAGGCTGTAAATGACCTTACCTTTATCGAGCGAATAGAACTCAATGCCGAATAGCGCGTGCTTGAATTCAGAGCGAGACATGATGACCTGGATGCGCTGAGCCAGTGAGTTTGACTGCGCCGGTACGACGGCGGCATTGAGGCTCAACAACAGAGACAGGAGGATTGTGATCGCTACTCGTTTCATATGGTTAAGTGTGATGTGGAGCGAATTAGTTTCAGAAACAGTATGTGCGTGTCCGCGTAGCAACCTTCAGAACGGTTGCAGAAACCCGACCGTTAGGGAGGGTGCCGTGCTCACGCAACTTCTTGCACCCTCCCTAACGGTCGGGTTTCTGCAAGGCGCACGAACTCACCGATGAAACGGCTGGCACGCATCATCGTTTGCGTTTCCCATAATTGGCCGCCGTCTTTCCTGCCGTCACCCGACGCCACGAACCGATCAATAAATCGCGCAGCTCGTCAGCTGTCACACTCGACATGCGCACGAGCACCCACGGATAATTCAGATAATGATCGGTGATGTAGAACTTCTCCGGCGACGTGCGCATCATCTCTTCCCGTTGTTCGAAGTCCACGCTGACGACTAACGCTTCACCGCCTTGATGAAACCGCGCGAACAGTTTGCCTTTCACCTTGAACGCGGGGGTGCCGTAGGAAGTCGATTCCTCAGCACCGGCGAACTGTTGTGCGATCTCGCGGACTGTATCGAAAGTCACGCCGGTCGATAATTTCTGCGACCGCAATTTCTTCGAGCGCGCACCAGTTTGAGCCGATTTGCTTTTCATCGCAGCCGAGGCAATCGACATCGGGCAATTAATTCTTCGGATTCACGCTGCCGATGCCGCTTACACTTTTATTGACCGTCTTGGGATTGCCACCATAGGTCACACTGCCAACGCCGGAAATAGTCACGTCACGTTGTTCGGTAGCGTAGACCTGCACGCTGCCGGCGCCGCTCAGGCTGACCGAAGCTTTTTCAGCGCGCAGATTGCCCGCATCGATACTGCCGGCGCCCGCCGAAGTGATGGCGATGGACTTTGCCTTTCCATCGGCATTGATCGAAGCCGCCCCGGTCGAATTAAGTTCCAGGTTATTGCTGTCGGCGTCCATGATCGTGACGTTGCCGGCCCCGTGGTTCGCCAGCCGCGTGAGGTCGGGAAGCGAGACCCGCAACACCGTAGACTTGGCAGAGTGAAAGTCCTGATCGTTGCTGACCATCAGGACACCGTCGAGCACTTCCGTCTTGATCAGAGGCAGAAGGTTGTCATCGGCCTCAATCTCAAAGCTCGACGCTTTTTGACAAGTCACCTTGACTTCATAAAAGCCGGACGTCTCGATCGCATTGAAGGATTTCAAGTCGCGCTTTTCGCTTTTACGGTTTCCGGAACCGGCAATGCCGCGACCGAATTTGCAGCCGCCGAACACAGCGACCAGCACCAGAATGATCAGCAGGGATTTAGTTTTCATAGCAACCTCACGATTGGACAGCCAGGAAATCAGACGCGCATAGTAGTCCGTGATCCAGATAAGCTCAAGAAACTTTTTTCCATCGTAGTCAGCTCGCGAGTCCGTAGGTTTCGACCGTGAAGAGAGATCCACGAACGATTGGGTCAACCATCTGGCGTTCACTCAAATTGCAATGCCCGGTCTGCGGTCGCGCGTCCATCGTCAAACGGCCTTTCAACTTGAAGCACCGTTGCGATTCATGCGGCGTAATCTTCAAACGTGAAGAAGGCTTCTTTGTCGGCGCGATTATGGCGAATGTGGTCGCGACTGAAATCATCATCGTCGCCATTTATCTCGCCTGCATCACGCTGACCAATCTCAATGAGGGCGTCGTATTGACGATCCTGTTTGTCCTGGGAATCAGCTTTCCGCTGGCTTTCTATCACCACGCCTGGGCGCTTTGGCTGGCGCTGGATCATTTGATTGAAGGTCTGTCGCGAGTCGAAGGGAAACTTTAGCAGGCTGCTGAAAAACCCCCTCTCCAGCGGGAGAGGGCTGGGTGCGGGCCTGGCGCGAGAGACTGATGAAAATTCTTTTGGGTTTGTCGCTACTTCGCCCTCACCCTAACCCTAACCCAGCGGGAGAGGGAACCGAACGGCAGACTTTGTTAGCAGCCTGCTAGACGACCGCGACTGCGTAGAGTTCCAGCGCGCGACGCAATTCGTCCGGCACCGGAATTGGTTTGAGATTGAGGCGGTCAGTCGCGACCAGCACAAAGTGCGCGGTGGCCATCAGGTCTTTTTCGATCGTGCCATCCTCGGTCTTGCGCCGCACTTCGAAATCCAGACGCAGCGACGTGCGGCCGATGTTGCCGACGTAAACGCTGACCTCCAGCAAATCATCGAGTCGCGGCGCGCGATGGAAATCGCATTCGAGATGAACGCGTGGCAGCCAGATGTCGAGTTCATCGAAAAGTTTTCCGTAAGGCAGGCCCACCGCGCGAAACAATTCCGTCTCGGCAATTTCAAAAAAGCGAATGTATGCGCCGTAGAAAATGATCGACGCGGCGTCGACGTCGCCCCAGCGCACGCGCTCTTCGATGGTGAATTTTTGTGATTGATTCATTGAGTCATTGAAACCGGCGCTAGAGTACTCTATTTGGAGTGCGGCGGCAGAGCGAAGCGACGACGTCGCTCTGGATGGCCGCTACATGCGGTTGATCGCGAGGCCTAGCATTACTCTTAACAGAATCCAAAGCGCCGTGGCCGCTGCGCTCTGCCGTCGCACTCCAAATTGACGGCGAACCCGCAATCAGATAACTGCATCCGAAATATCGCCTCTGCCTCTTCCCGAAAAATTGCATCGCAAACGGTAGAGTTTGCGTTACATAGTTTGTCAATTCTGCTGGAAATCTGAAAGAATCCGTCCAATGAAGAAACGTATCCCCAGGCCCGAAAGGTTTGCACTGTTCCTGTTGGCCGCCGCTCTTACGTTCATGGCCACGATGTCTTTGAACGCCCAATCGTCGCGACCGCGGCGGGTAGCCCCGACGCCCACGCCGACGCCCGATACCTTGCTCGGGCCGCCGCCGAGGTCGGCGCCGAATGTCGACCGGAACGCGCCCTTGCTCGACGTGAAACCCAGCAAGCCCGTCGGCGAAGCGCCGGCGACGACTTCGACCGACACCGCGCATGCGTTTCAACTTTTCCAGCAGCACCAATACGCGCAGGCCGCGAAGGAAGCGAAGGCCGTCGCTGCGATCGATCCGGCGAACTCCGAAGCCTGGAAGCTGGCAGGATTTTCCGAGTTCTATCTGAAGCAATACAACGAAGCCAGCAACGATCTCGAGAAGGCGCTCGATTTGCAACGTAAGGCCGGGCCGGAAGACTCGCACACGGTCGATGCGCTGGCCGAGAGTTATACGCTGGCTGAGAAATTCGATCTCGCTTTGCCGCTGCTCCAGAAGATTACCACCCGCGCCGGGGCCACACCTGATCCGCAGTTTCTTTACTACCGTGGTCTGGCTGAATTCAAAACCGGCAAGCTGGATGACGCCGAAAAGACATTCAACGCCGCGGTGAAAGCGAATCCGAAAGACGGAGCGTCGCTGCTGTATCTGGGCCAACTCGCGATGACGAGAAAAGATCTCGACACCGCGATCTCGACACTCAATCGCGCCACCACCAACGATCCAAAACTAACTGCAGGTTGGTATCTGTTAACTTCGGCTTATCTGCGGCGCGCGACCGCTAACGCCGGCGATGAATCAAAAGCGGCGGCCGACTATCTCGGAGCAATTCGATCCGGTGAAGCTTTGACGCGTTTGCGATCAGATGAAGAAGCCCTCGGTTTATTTGCGCGGGCCCTGATCGGAGCGCAACAGTACGCGCGCGCCGCCACGGTGTTGGAGAGAGCCGCGGCTACCGACAACGTGCAGGGCATCACGCTCTACTTGCTCGGGCTGTCGTATTCGCGCGCGAACAATTTTCCCAAAGCCATTGCGACACTCGAACGCGCGGTAGCCAAGACGCCGAACGACGTGAATTCTTATCGCGAGCTTGGCTACGACTACGAAAAGACAAAGCAATATCCGAAAGCGTTCGCGACTTATCAGAAAGCCCTGACGGTTGCGCCGGACGACGCTGATTTTAAGGAAGCGCTGGAGCGCATGCGCCCCTTTGCAAAACCGGGGGCGTAGATTAGCATCGTGGTCATGAACACCGCAGCGAAGCTCTTTGCCCGCTTATTGCTTGTCGGCTTCTGCGCTTTGGTCCTGGCGTCATCAACCGTCAAAGCCGCCGCGTGGAACGGCATCGAACCTTTAAAGACGACTCGCGACGAAGTTGTTAAGAAGCTTGGACCGCCGGTCGGCGAGACGACCGAAGGCGTCATGCGATTCAATGTGATGGGCGGATCGGTCCAGGTAAATTTCGTCAGCGACAAATTCGTCAAGGCGAAGCGACTGCGGCCCGACCTGGTCGGCACCGTGCTCGAGATTGTCTTACAGCATGAACATTCTTCAGATACGCCGGAAACTCTGAAAATCAAGGAAAACCACTCGTTCGTGCGTGACGAATCGAAAGGCACAATTATCTTCCGCAACATGAAAGAAGGGTTGATTTATACCTTTATTGACGGAAGTTTGCGTACGACGCGCTACACATTCGCTGACGAACAACTGACGAAAGCCCGGCGGTAACCGTTTGGCCCGTGTTAAATCGGCCCTCGGCTGGCAACGGTCAGGACGCTGACAGCGTCTTTAGTCATCATCCGCCTCGCTTGATTCGATGGAGCTACAACCAATGAATAAGATCTTTCGCTCAACGTGTGTAGTTGCACTCGTGTTTAGCGTCGCCGCCATCGCGCTCGCGCAACGGCCGCGATCGACTACCACACAGGATGCGACCGAGAGTTCGACGACTGTTCCGGGACCAGCGGAAGCGCCCCCGTCGGTGAAAGCGAAATATGAAGGTGGGGTGTTCGGCTATAACAAGAAGATGGAAGGCACCGTCAACTTTGACGACGCGAGTTCGCGGTTTGTCTTTCGCGACAAAAACGGCAAAGAGATTTTGTTCATCCCTTACCGGTCGCTGACCGGCGCTTATGGCGACACGCATAAAGTCCAACCTGCCGCCGCGACCGTGGCCCAGAGCGTCCCGAGCATCTATGCCTTGCCGGCCAAACTCATTAAGACCAACGTTCAGTATCTCACCCTGCAATATAACGATCCCGACAGCCAGGTACAGGGAGCGACAAGTTTCAAGCTCGACAACAAAGACATTCTCGATTCCGTTTTGTTCACCCTCGCCAAAAAGTCGGGATTGACCAGACGAGGCGAAGTGTTCGTGCGGAAGAAAGAACCGAACAATCCCTAGCCTGACCGGACTCTGCGCAAACTACTTCGCGATCGCCACGATGCGAAAGCCGTAGTCCTCCAACGGACCGCCCACCACCGCCACCGGATTCCGAGCTGCCGAGCGCAACTTCGACGTGTCCGTCGCCGCCGAGAGCGGACCCAGATCAAAAAACGAACCGCCGCGAAGAACTTTCTGCGTTCCGTTTGCCGGGCCTGTTGGATCGACGGACGGACTCTGCCTGTAGTAATTCGCGTCGTACCAGTCCTGACAATACTCGGAGACGTTGCCGTGCATATCGTAAATGCCCCACGCGTTCGGGTGCAGATGGCCAACCGGGTGTACTTTTTGATTTGAGTTGTTCGCGTACCAGGACAGCCACTCCAACTCGTCGGCGTAATTTCCGTTGGTGCCTGCGCGGCAGGCGTATTCCCACTCAGCCTCAGTCGGCAGACGATAGAGGTAGCTGTCGCCTCTTTGATTCAGGCGCGCGAGGAACTCCTGAATGTCGGGCCAGGTAATGAATTGCACGGGAAAACTGGTGCCCTTGAAATTCACAGCTTCTCGACCCATCACAGTTTTCCATTCGCCCTGCGTCACTTCATAACGGCCGATGAGAAACGGTTTGCTAATCGTCACCTGGTGCAGCGGCTGCTCATCCGCGAGTCCGTGGTCCGAACCCATCATGAAACTTCCCGGCGGAGCGGAAACGAACTCCATTCCGATTTGGTTCTTGATAACTTTGGGCGCCTTGCTCTGGTCGCGCATGCCTATGAACATTGCGACGAGCACGACCGCCGCGATGAGCGTTATCGTGGTCGCCAGCGCAATGCCCACCGCAATCCACAGTCTGTTCTTGATTCGGCCCAGCCGCGCCAGGATGCTCGTTACACGATCGGAGGGTTGGTCTTCGCTCATCTTCGACGTCACGCAAGATATCAACGATTCGCGTATCAATACCACTTTTCTCACGCCCGGGTGAAAAACGATCTGGCCTCGCACCTCATTCAAAGCTAGAATCGGGGGCGTGCCGGCGCGATTCAAATGGAGTTTTATCTCCGATGAGCGATTGCTCGACACGCGCATCTGCGATCTTCCCATCCGCATCAAAGGTTCGTTCATCGAACCGCACATCAAACGTCTTTACAGTGAATTGAATGATCGAGGCATTCGCTTCAAGCCGCACGTTTGGCTATCAGCTGAATGGTTCACGCCGGACGGCGTGCCGGGGTTTGCGATTCCGTTTTATCTCGCGCATCCGCGCCTGATGAAGCTCGAGCGCAAATACATGCGCGAGGTCGAGGGCGGCACTGACGTTGAATGCATGCGCATTCTGAGACATGAAGCCGGGCACGCTCTGGACAACGCGTTCCGTTTGCATTTCAAACGGCGTTGGATTCGCACCTTCGGTTCGTTCGCCCAAAAATATCCGCCGTCATACAAACCAAAACCGAACAGCCGTCGCTATGTTTTGAATCTCGACGCCTGGTATGCGCAGGCGCATCCGGCTGAAGACTTCGCCGAGACGTTCGCCGTCTGGTTGCAGCCGCGTTCGAATTGGCGCCGCCGTTATCGCGGTTGGCCGGCGTTGCGCAAACTCGAATCGGTGGATGAGTTACTCAACGAGATTGCCGGCACGCGGCCGCGCAATCGCGTCCGCCGCAAGATCGAGACGCTGCCCGAAATCAGGATTACGCTGCGCGAGCACTACGACCGCAAACGCGAAAAGTATGCTTTCGAATGGCCCGCTTACCTGGACAACGATCTGCGCCGCATCTTTTCGTCAGAGTCAAACAAGCGCGCGCGTGAAACTGCCGCCGCCTTCCTGCGACGCGTGGGCCCGGAGATTCAACAACTGGTTTCGGAAGGAACGGGCGTGCACGGCTACGCCATCGATCACGTTTTGGAGTTGATGATTGCCCGCGCGGGTCAATTGAAGTTGCGTGCCGTCGGCCGGGAAGAACAACTCAAACGGCATTTGATGGTGATGCTGACGGTGCAAACGATGAACGTCGTGCATTCCGGCTATTACCGGATCGCACTCTAGTGTCAGCCGTGCGGCCGCGAGGCCGGGCCTGGATTCACAAACCCTGATTGTGAAAGACGAAGCCCAAAAGAACGATCGCGAGACCAGTCGCAAGACTGGTGCGTCGCCTGCTTCAAAGAATGGCGAGACGTTCAAGAAGCTGCGCGTCATCGTTCTCTGTCACGAAGACCTGGTGCCGCCGGAAAGCATCGACGGCCTCACGCCCAAAGAGGTGTCGCCTTACAAAACTGAGTGGGACGTGATCTCCACACTCAAGAAGATGGGCCACGAAGTGTATCCCGTCGGCGTCTACAACAACCTCGGCGTCATCGGTAACGCGCTGCTCGAACACAAGCCCCAGGTTGCCTTCAATCTACTCGAAGAATTTCACGGATACCCGCTCTACGATCAGCATGTCGTCAGTTATCTCGAATTGATGAAGCAGCCTTACACCGGTTGCAATCCGCGCGGATTGACGATCTGTCGTGATAAGGCCCTGTCAAAGATGGTGCTGGCCTATCATCACATTCACGTGCCATCGTTCGCGGTCTTTCATATGAATCGCGTGGTGAAGCGATCGAAGCGATTGAAATTTCCGCTGCTGGTGAAATCGATCAGCGAGGAAGGATCAGTCGGCATTGCGCGCGCCTCGATCGTAAACGACGACGAGAAGCTGGCCGAACGCGTCGAGTTCATTCATCGGCAAACCAAGACGCACGCGATTGCCGAACAGTACATCGCCGGCCGGGAAATCTATGTCAGCGTGATCGGGAACCAGCGGTTGCAGACATACACGCCGTGGGAATTGGTGATCGAAAAACTTCCGGAAGGTGCGCCCAACATCGCGACTGCGAAATTGAAGTGGGACCCGGCGTACCAGGAAAAGGTCGGGGTCGTCACCAAGGCGGCTGAGCTCGACAAACAGATGGTCGATAAGATCGAGCGGCTCTCGAAAAGAATTTACCGGACCCTGTTTCTCAGCGGTTACGCGCGATTGGATTATCGGGTCACTGATGGTGGCGAGATTTATCTGCTCGAGGCGAATCCGAATCCGCAGATTGCCGACGCCGAAGACTTCGCCGATTCAGCGAAACACTGCGGCGTCGATTACGAATCGTTACTGCAAAAGATAATTGCGTTGGGATTGCGGTATCGCACGGGCGCGGAGTCAGTACCGTCAACTTAAACGCTATCCAATCCACCGAAAAACAAAAACGGCGCGGGCTTGCGTACCCGCGCCGTCTTGTTATTGCTTAATGAACCACGTCACTGGGTGCCGTTGGTCGATCCGCTCGCTCCCACAACCACGTCACGATCCGATCCACCGAACGTTACACTGATCAGTTCGGGATTGCCGCCCTTGTCCATCGTGCGCAGGGCAGTGTTCTTGGCCTTCTCTGATCGCGCTTCCACGTGCGCCGGAGTTTTGGCCACCACCTTACCATTCTTGAGAATGCTCAATTCGTTTGTACCTTCGTCAAATTTCACTTCATAGTCGCCCGGTTTGACGAGCGTCCCGTTAACCATCACGTCGTCGGTGAACGTGATCATCTTCTTGTCAACTTTGCCTTTGTCGCCTGCGGCCAGTGCACTAATTGACGCCAGCGCACCCACAATTAATACGGCGAAGAATGTCTTCATGAAACGTTTCATTTTTCCTTACCCTCCCAAATTTCCATCGTGCAACTCGCATTCCTGCGGTCAAACAATTCTCACTACTGCATACGTAGTAAGTGACTGAGAGGTTACAAAGGTTGCGCCGCAAGCGCTGTAATTACTTATATTTACGAGCAGGAAGTTGGACGCGCGTCCAAAGCCTTGCAGTTGCTTACCATTTAGCGACATTTTGAGGATCGAGCCATTCGCGCGTCATATCACACCACAGCACAAGTCCGCGCCATGAATTAAAGCGAGCGTAGAAGCGGAGAATCTTTTTGTCGTTCGCGGCGCGTCCGTGGTTGCGCGCTTGAGCAAATTTTGCGCGCGTCCACGAATCCAAAGCGAGACCATCATAGCGGCCGATCAGCTTCAGCACATTTTCGGCGGCATAGTTTCCGACTCCCTTGACGCTTTTCATTTCTTTCATCAACTCAGCGAGCGACGCCTCGCTGGTCAACCAACCTTCGACGTTGAGTTCACCTGACGCGACCCGCTGGGCCAACTCGTGCAAGTAAGGAGCGCGATAACCGGAACGGATCTTATCGCGATAGAACGCGACTGAGTGTTGGGCCATGACGTCAGCCGCCGGAAAAGATTTGCGTCCGTCGTCTGCATCGCTGCCGAGTTCATTCACCAGGCTGGTTACCATCTTCTGGGTCAGCGCCCACGAACAATTGGTCGTGCAGATCATTTTCACCAAATCTTCGAACACGGTCGGTGAACGAAGCAGACGGCCGGCGCCTTGTTCCGCGATCCACGCAAACTCCGGCTCGGTCGACGTCAATTGATAGAACTGTTTCAAGTCGTCGTCGAGACGAAACATGTGTCGTACATCGCGCATGATCTTCTGCGCCGCGCGATCGTTGACCTGACGCGATGTGAGAATTTTCAGTGCGCCTTTGCGGGCCGAGACTTCGACCGTGACCGGTCGGCCGCGATCCAGATCCAGGACGCGCGTCAATTTCCATCTATCGCGATCTAATTCGAACGGGAGCAGCTCGCACCAGCCGTGACTTAAAACAGTGCGGTAAAAATTAAAATCAGTCGGAGTTCGGATTGTCAGTTGCATCCCGCAAACTCTAACAAATACGGCGCGATTGCGTCGATTACATGATGAAACGAGTTCGGCATTTTATTTGCTCAATACATCTCGAGCGCTTTTCGGTTTCAGCATTTCTTAGCCCCAGCTTTTCTAAGTCGTAAATATTTTTCTAGTCGTAACTAAAGGAGTGCTTTGTTCGCCAACGTAAATCCACAGCAGATTGCTTTCTTCGCGATTCTCATCGTCGCGCTGGTTCTGTTCATTACGGAATGGATTCGCACAGATGTAGTGGCGGTCTTAATTGTCGTCGCCCTTTACGTCACGCACGTGCTCAAGCCGGAAGAAGCTTTGTCGGGCTTCAGCAGCGAACCCGCGATCGTCATCGCCGGAATTTTTGTGCTGAGCGGCGCGCTGCATGCGACCGGCCTCTCTGACAAGTTGGGCGATTGGATTGGGCACTTTGCCGGCAAGAGTCTTAGTCGCGCGATTGCCGTCATTATGCCGTCGGTCGCGCTGCTCTCGGCCTTCACCCACCATGTGACGACTACGGCGGTGATGCTGCCGATCACGCTCGACTTATCGCGTGAGCAAAAACTGCCGGCGTCGAAATTATTAATGCCGATGTCGTTCGCGGCGTCGTTGGGCACTGCGATTACGATCATCGGCGCGCCGGCTTTCCTGATTGCCAGCACCGTGCTGCAGCAGTCAGGCAGATCAGGTCTCGGAATTTTTTCGATTGCCCCCATCGGCCTAACGCTGACCGTGGCCGGCACTTTATTCGTTTTGTTGATTGGACGATTTCTTTTGCCGGCGCATCGCGGTGGAGACGACGCGTCCAGGCACTTTCGGCTCGAAGATTATTTGACCGAGATCGCGCTGGTTGAGGGTTCGCCCTTCATCGGCAAAACTGTCCATGACCTGCAAAGCGACGATAGTAATCACTTCACTGTGTCTGGTGTGATTCGTCACGGCCGCAGAGTGCGCGGAACCATTCGCAACCAGGAGCTGAAAGAAGGAGACGTGCTCATCGTGCGCACGACGCCGGAAGAACTCGTGTCTATCCGCAAAGATAAGAAGCTCGAGCTGCGGCCAGTGAAGCTTTACGGCGCTGACAAGGAGACCAAACAACGGGAGAAGGAAAATGAAGATGAAGACGCGGCGGACCTCTTCGTCCAGGCGGTGGTCGCCCCGCGATCCGATCTAGTCGGTCGAACCATTTCGAGTATCGATTTTCATCGCCGTTATGGAGCGATTGTCGTCGGGCTCTGGCGAAAGGACGGTTGGCTGACTCAGGAAGTGTCCAAGGTGAAGCTACACGCCAACGACGTGCTGGTACTCGAAGGTGACGAAGAATCGTTGGCCCGCGTGTCCAATGACAATGCGTTTTTGATGCTGGTTCCGTTCCACGCCGAGGCCAAAGTTCGAGGGCGAGCATGGATCGCCGGAACCATAATGCTGGGCACGATCTTGCTGGCAGCCTTTAACTTAATGTCGATTGAAATGGCGGCGGTGACGGGCGCCGCGGCGGTGGTGTTGACTGGATGCATCACGCCGAACCAGGCTTATCGATCAATCGATGCGCGGATTTTTGTTTTCATTGCCGGGGCGATCCCACTCGGCACGGCGATGCAAAAAACCGGCACGGCAAGTCTGCTGGCAGGCTGGCTGCAGAGGGGGGTCAGCGGGTGGCCGGAGAGACTTGTCTTGTTGATTGTCTTCGCCTTTGTCGCGGTCATTACGCAGTTCATGTCTGACTCGGCCACGACCGCGCTTTTTGCTCCGGTGGCGGTGGCCTTGGCGCAAGCTTTGGGACGGCCGCCCGAGCCTTACGTGGTGACGGTGGCCATGGCCTCGGTGGTGGCTTTTCTCACGCCTATCGGTCATCACGGCAATCTCCTGGTCTATGGCCCAGGACGCTATAGATTCAGTGACTTTGTAAAAGTTGGCACGCCTCTTACCGTGATTTGCGCTTTGGTTGTGGTTTTTTTGGCGCCGCTGATCTGGAGAGGTTAATCGAAGTGTCCGCGCCTTTTTTCATGTATGTATCAGGTGCGGTCAACATGATGCTTGACCGTTTTGTGACAGAGCGGTAGACTGCAGTTACTTACCAAGTTAAATGGAAACTGTACTTGCTGGCTCCTAATCACTTGGTTCACGGCGAGAGAAGAGTCAACACCGAGACTCTCTACAGTAAGGTTGCTTAAGCGACCGTTCCAAAAAAATGCTGCCGGAGCTTTCCGGCGCGCGCTCCGTCGCCCCGCAGGCAAAAACCTTCGGGGCGATGTCGTTTTTACAGCTCATTCACTTCTGCTTGTCTCGCGATAGTTGGTCGGCTGGCTGGCCACCAAACCAAAATGGCACAACCCAGGGTTTGAAATCTTTTGTGTCTAACTGCGCCTCGAGATCAGTGTTTTTCTTTGGGCGGCCAGATGAGTGAGGCCGCGACCGAGGCGAGCAGCACTAACACCACGATGCTGAGAGCGACGCCGATGGGAATCTCGTGCACCTCGTGCGCATAGGTTGAAAGCGATTCCAGTCCCATGGCTCCAAACAACGCAGTCAGGCCCTGTGAAAGCAGCGGCAACAACATCTTTATGCCGATGAATGCCAGCACGATTCCCAGACCAACTTTAAGGTAGTGAAATTTCTCGACGACGCCGGCCAGCAGAAAATAGAAAGTCCGGAGCCCGAGGATCGCGAAGACATTCGATGTGTAGACGATAAAACGATCAGTCGTAACGCCAAAGATCGCGGGAATTGAATCGACTGCGAAAACCAGGTCAGTCACTTCCACCACGATCAGCACCAGTAACAAAAGGGTCCCGACGCGTTTGCCATCGACCACGGTGAAGAACTTTCGCCGTTCATAATGCCGAGCGATCGGCACGACTCGCGTGACCCAACGAACGATTCTGCGATCCTCAGGATTGGCTTCGTCGTCACTGGAGAACAGCATTCTGAAGCCGGTGTAGACCAGAAATGCTCCGAACAAATAGATGATCGCGTGGAAGCGATTGATGATTGCCGTGCCCACGAAAATCATCGTGACGCGCATGACCAGCGCGCCCAGCACGCCCCAATAAAGGACGCGATGCTGGTACTTGGACGGCACCTTGAAGTAAGAAAAGATTAAAAGGAAGACGAAGAGGTTATCGACTGACAGCGACAGCTCAATCAAATAGCCGGTGATGAACTCGAGGGCTTTCTGGCCCCGCGCCGCGCCAAACAGTTCCCAGCCCAGCGGGCCAAACAGGAGACCGGCGAAGACTATCGCGAGGGTAATCCAGACCGCGCTCCAGACAGCGGCATTTTTCGTGGTGATTTCGTGAGGTTTGCGATTGAAGACACCCAGATCAATCGCGAGCATTACCAGGATGAAAGCACAAAATCCAACCCATGCAAGTGTCGAAGTAGCAACCGAGTGCATCTGGGGCAATAACATAACATCCGCATTGGGACGAACAAAGTCATCGCGTTGGTAAAATCAACTATCAAGCACTGGGGGCTGCGTGCTGAGGACTCAGAGGCGCAAACCTCAGCCCTCGGCCGGGAGTCTCAGTCCGATCGTCTCAGCGCCGCACGTTGCAGCCTGCGACGCCGTCATTTAGAATTTCCCGTTTCCGAAGTGACGCAGTGAAGGTTTCCTAATGCTCAAACAATTAAGTAAGTTCGAACGCACCAGCAAAGTCCTGATTCTCGGGTTCGTCGCCATCATGGCCGTCAGCCTGGTTCTGTTCTTTCGCCCCGGCGGCAGCTCTTCAGCAATTGAGCCGACCAAGAGCAGCGAAGTAGTCGCGTCTGTCGGCGGCGAGGACATCACGCTCGGCGAGTTCGCCACCCAAAAACAGAATCTGCAAATGCAGTTCAGCCGATTTGGCGGGCAAGTAAGCCTGATGCAGATGGGCTTCAGTGACGACAAGATTCTGGATGGCTTGATTCAGCGGAAGATCGCGGTGCAGGAAGCCAGACGGCTCGGGCTTGAGGCGTCGCCGGCTGAGGTCAATGACCGCATCAGGAAGACCTTCAGCGACGCCGCCGGCAAATTAACGCTGGTTGATTCATCCGGCAAGCTCGACATGGCCAAGTACGAGCAGCGTGTCGGAGACATCGCTGCGTTCGAGCGCGGAATTGCGGAAGACATTGCGCGCGAGAAACTCGAGGCCTTTGTTTCGGCCAGCGTGCGCGTGTCGGAAGAAGACGTCCAATCCGAATTCAAGAAGAAGAACACTTCGTTCGATCTGACGTATGTGGTCGTTTCGGCGAGCAAGCTGGCTGAAAAGATCCAACCGACTGATGATGAAATGAAGGCCTACTTCGAACAGCACAAGAACGACTACAACATTGCGGTGCCGCAAAAGAAAATTCGTTACATCTTTATCAATCAGGATAAATCGGGCGAGAAGGTGCAACCGTCTGATAAAGACCTGCATGACGAATATGACAACCTCGATCCCAAGTACAAGCAGGCCGGCGTGAAGGTCCAACAGATTGTCTTGAAAGTGGCGCGCGAGGATCTTGACGCGTCAGTGAAGACAAAGGCCGCGAATTTGGTTGCCAAGGCTCGCGCCAACGGCGAAACAGTGAGTGAAGACGCCTTTGCCGAATTGGCCAAGGGAAATTCTGAAGACCCGGCGACCGCGAAAAATGGCGGCCACGTGAACGGTATCGTCAAGAAGGACGCCAGCAAGAAAGATGATCCTTATCAGCAGGTGCTCGATATGCAGCCCGGCGACGTGACCGACCCGATCAAATACAAGAGCGCCTACTACATTCTTCGTCGGGGCGAGCCGGTATCAAAGACCTTCGAAGACGCCAAAAAGGAACTGGAAGTATCGCTGCGCAATCGTCGCGGTTACACCGTGGCCCAGAAGATTGCGCAGAAGGCCCAGGACCGTTTGAAGGAGACCAAGGATCCACAGAAGGTCGCGCAAGAGCTCGCCGGCGAGGCCAACATGAACGCCGCTGACATGGTGCGCGAGACGCCCTACGTCAAACCGGGCGACGACGTGCCCAACATCGGCAGCTCGCAACAGTTCGAAGACGCGATTTCACCCTTGAATAATCCGAATGACGTCGGTGAACGCGTCGGCATCAAAAATGGTTTCGCCGTCCCGATGCTGGTCGATCAGAAACCGCCTCGCATTCCTGAATTTGATGAAGTCAAAGAGAAGGTGCGCTATGCGGTGAAGGACGAGAGAGCCAAGGCGATGCTCGAGCAAAAGGCAAAGGAGATTGCCGCGGCGGCGAAGTCGCCCGGCGATTTAAAAGCGGCCGCCGAAAAGGCCGGCGCCGAAGCCAAGGCTGAAGCCAATTACAAACTCGCCACGCCGTTGGGCGATTCCGGCTCGAGTGTTTTGATAGACGACCCACTTTATAACGCGAAAGCGGGTGACGTGTTGTCGCCGATTTTCCTCAACTCAAACTACCTGGTGCTGGGCGTCAACAAAAAGACCGACGCCGACTTGACGGAGTACGCGAAGCAACGCGATTCACTTATGCAACAAGCGCTGAGCGATCGGAAGAGCCAGGTGTTTGAGGATTATCTCGCGTCAGTGATGAAGGGGATGAAGCAGTCGGGCAAGATCAGGACTTACCCGGAAGTCCTCGCGGCGATGGCTGATGAAGAACCCGAAGCTCAACCGCCGCGCCGGCCGCAACTTCCGGTTACGAAGTGAAGTCTCGCACATCACGAAACGGCGTCTCGGCATCGTTGAAATCGGGTCGATAATAAAAAGCGGCGCCGTCATATTCCTGGAGCCAACCTTCCTCCATGCCGAATTCTTCCAGCGCGGCTGACGCGCGCAGCCATTCCGATTCCGTGATGCGCCGCGACAACAGCAGGTAGCGCGGATTGGTTCCCGCGACGTTGGTAGGATAGTACTGGGCCATCAACGAAACCGCGACGCGCGGACTCAACGCGTCGTGAATCCATTTGAGCGACTCGCGCAACCCGCCGCCGTCGTTGGGCAGGACGAGCAGGCGAATGACCAGGCCTCGCTTCAGCAAGCCATGCTCGTCGTAAACCAGCTCACCCGTTTGTCGAAACATTTCCGCGATCGCCGCGCGCGAGACTTCGCGATAACTTCTCACCTTTGAATACAGGAACCCGGCTTCGTCTTCCGCATATTTCAAATCGGGCAAGTAGATATCGACAATGCCGTCGAGCAGCTGCAAGACTTCAACCGAATCGTACGAATTGGTGTTGTAGACAATCGGCAGCCGCAAACCTTTTTCGGCAGCGATCAAGATCGCGCGGGCCATCTGCGGGGCGAAGTGCGTGGGCGACACGAAATTAATGTTGTGACAGCCGCGGGCCTGCAACTCGAGCATCATCTCGGCGAGCCGTTCATGGGTGACCTGGTTTTTGATTTGGTCTTTGTGCGCCTGCGAGATTTGATAGTTCTGACAATAGACGCAGCGCAAATTGCAGTTGCCGAAGAAGATGTTGCCGGCTCCGCGCGTGCCGGTCAGCGGCGGCTCTTCGCCAAAGTGCGCCGTGTACGATGAAACGATTGGCAGCCGTCCGGAATAACAGCGCGCGATCTCATCATTCATTCTGTTGTTGCCACAGTCGAGTGGACAGATTGTGCAACTTAAGAGCAGATGCTCCAGAGCTTCGACGCGGCGAGGCAATTCACCTGATTCAAGGAGTTCGACGTAAGCAGGTTGATGCAATTCACTCATGCGCTCACCGATCGATCTTCTTCCGGAAGTGCACGTAATGCGTTTTATGTTGCTCGACTAATTCTTTCGGCACGACGCGCTTGGTAATCCGCCAGATGAAATCCATTTCGGAGTGGGTGGCGCTCAACGCCAGCCGCGCTTCGAAGATCGCCAGCATGCTGCCGTAGAACAGAAACAAGGCCCCGATTAATCCCATTGCCACCGGCACCCAGGCGCCGCGACTGGCCAGACCGCGAGCATAAAAGAAAGCGACCGCGCCGATGGCCACGCTCGTGGCCACAAATACGCCGACCGCCAGGTAAAAGGTGGTGAGGGCGCGTTGCAACAGACGCGAGCGGCTGGTCAGCTTGTCGAGTTGGTCGTAGAGCATCGCGCGCTCTTCTTCGAGAAATTCGACATCGATGTCTTCGTTCGCAAGTTGTCGCAGCCGGGCCGACAATTCGCGTACGCGATCGACCACGCGACCCAGCCGCGTCGAAGTCGAAAGGATCATCGTGCCGCTTGCCGAAATCAAAACGGCCGGCGTGATCATCGCGGTCAGCACCGCGACCGATGCAGTTAAAGCGTCCATTGCAAGTACGAAGGCGACATTGTAACGATTGCTGAGTAGCTGAGCCAATTTGGAGGAAGCATCGCGCCCTTTTGATCCGGTCGCCATCGCTCGCGGTACCGACACATCGGTCAACCCCGACGCATTCCAGACTTATGATATTCTCGCGACGTTCATGCCGGATAACGCTTATCACTTTGTCGATCGCTGGCGCGTCGAAGGCGACATCGAGGAAGTCGCCGGCATTCTCGAAGATGCCCTGTCGCTGCCGCGCTGGTGGGGCTCGGTCTATTTCGATGTGAAGGAAATCGAGCCCGGCGAAAGCCACGGCATTGGAAAATTGATCAGCTTGCGCGCGGGCGGTTGGCTGCCTTACACGTTGCGCATCAACTTTCGCACGGTGGCGTCGAACTATCCGCACGGCTTCACGATGGACGCGTCCGGTGACCTGGAGGGGAAAGGCGTTTGGACGTTTGCGCAGGACGGCCGGTTCGTCGACGTTACCTATGATTGGACCATCAAGGCAAACAAGCCGATCATCGAAAAGCTTTCGTTTCTGCTCAAACCGATCTTTCGATCGAATCACAACTGGACGATGAATCGAGGACACGAAAGTCTGAAGCTGGAGTTGCTGCGGCGTCGCGCCAAATCAGATGACGAGCTGGCAAAGATTCCGGCTCCGCCGCCGCCTTCCTTCGTGGTGCGGGTACTTGGGTTGGCACGTTGACGAAATTTCAAAATGCAAATCAAGCATGAATGAAACGCCGGCACAATTGATCGCCTGGATTCCAGAGCTGATCTACCAGGCGAACGGTTTTGCTGAGGGCTGGGCGCTCGTCTGTGACGGCTCGGGCAGAATCGTGCGCCTGGTTCATGTCGATCAATTGACCGACGAGCGCAGGATTAACCTGCGACGCCGCGCGATCTTACCGGGGATGATCAATGCGCACTCGCACGCCTTCCAAAGAGTGATTCGCGGGCGCACGGAATACCGCACCGCCAACCAGCGCGACAGTTTTTGGACATGGCGCGAATTGATGTATTCGGCGGCCACCCGTCTGACTCCCGAAGACGTTTACGACGCTTCGCGCATGGCGTTTTTAGAGATGGCCTTGAATGGAATTACCGCCGTCGGCGAGTTTCATTATCTGCATCACGCGCCCGATGGCACTCCGTATGACGATCCGAATCTTCTGGCCAAAGAAGTCATCCGGGCCGCGCGCGATGTGGGGTTGCGAATCGCCTTGCTGCGCGTCGCCTATGCGCGATCAGGATTTAATACGGACGCCAATCCGAGACAAGCACGATTTATTGAATCGGATGCGGACCTGTACCTAAAGAATCTTCAAGCATTGGATGCAAGTGTCAGAAACCCGACCGTAAGGGAGGGTGCCGCCTATGACGCAGGTGACGAGAAGCTAGCGGGCACCCTCCCTGACGGTCGGGTTTCTGAGACGTCCTGGGTCGGCATCGCTCCGCACAGCGTCCGTGCAGTGCCGCTCGATTATTTGAAGAGCGTGGCCGCCTACGCGAATGAACACGACTTGAAAGTACACATGCACGTCGCCGAGCAACCGGCTGAAGTGTCCGCCTGCGTCGAAGAATACGGACGCACGCCAGTCGCGCTGCTGCAAAGCGAAGGTTTGTTGAGCGAGCGATTCACGGCCGTGCACGCGATTCACGTGACACCGAAAGCCATTGCCTCATTTGCCGGGACGCGCGCGATGGTCTGCGCGTGCCCCACGACCGAACGCAACCTGGGCGATGGCGTTGTTCCGGCCGATGAATATCTGAAGCACGGAGTTTCGATCTGTCTTGGAACAGACAGTCACGCGCAGATCGATCTGCTGGAAGATGCGCGCGAATTGGAATATCACCTGCGCCTGCAAAAGCTGGAGCGCGCGATCGTCAGCAGAGACCCGAGCGTGAGGGAGGGTGCAATGGTTGGGATCGAAAACGAAGGCGCCCTCCTTCATGGTCGGGTTTCTGATTTGCTGTTCGGGTGCGCGACTGTGAACGGTGCGCGCAGCATTGGCGCGCCGGGGGGATTGCTGGCGGATGGTGAGCCGGCCGATTTCTTCACAGTCGATCTTGACGATCCGGCGATCGCCGGCGCTGGGCCTGATGACCTGTTGCCGGCGATTGTTTTTTCGGCTTCGCGCGCAGCGATACGCGAAGTGGTGGTTGGCGGCAAACCAATCGTGTCCGAGGGACAACACTTGCTTCAGGAAGACATCGTCGAACGATTCAATGAATTACAGAAAAGATTGTGGTCTTAGTGCGGCTTGGCCGCCGCACCGTGCGGAAAGGCTCTGCCTTTCCGACGACGACATTCTTTTTGACGAGGCTGCGCCTCGCGCGAGGCGTAGCCTCGCAAGATACGGAAGGGGACGGCGCCGGTAAGGCAGAGCCTTACCGCAATGGTGCTGCGGCGAAGCCGCTTACTCATGACTGTCGAACAAACACTCGCTGAACTGGTGGCCATCGATTCCGTTTCGTCACGGTCGAACGCCGCGATCATTTTCTATGTACACCAGCGATGTGAGTCTGTGGGATTGCTCGTGGAGGAATATTCGCACGTAGACGCGAACGGTCAGACCAAGATCAGTCTCGTGGCACGGACCTCAGTCGCAGAGTCAAACGGTGAAGCTCCCACCTTCCAACTCGCGCTGGTCGGACACACCGACACGGTTCCTTATGATTCAGCGTGGACGGATGCGCTCAAACTAACTGAAGCGGACGGCAAGCTGTTTGGCCGCGGCGCGTGCGATACCAAGGCTTTCATCGCCGCCGCCCTCACCGCGATTGAAGAAATTGATCTTGAAAAACTGAAACAGCCGCTCGCGCTGGTTTTCACTTCAGACGAAGAGATTGGCTGTCTCGGAGCCAAACGTCTGGCTGAAGCCAAACCTTTTCGCGCGCGCTATGCGATCGTTGGTGAACCGACCTCCCTCCAACCAATGCGCGCCGGCAAAGGTTATTGTCTGGCCGAAATCACTGTGCAAGGGCGCGAAGCGCACAGCGCCTATCCGCATCTCGGGTCTTCCGCAATCACTCGCGCGGCATATCTGATCGGTGCGATCGACGGCGTTGCCGAACAAATCAGAGATGATCGACACGAGGCTTTCGATCCACCCTACACGACTTTGAATGTAGGACTGATCAATGGGGGCACGGCGAAGAATGTCGTTGCCGGCGAATGTCGCTTCACCCTCGAATGGCGGACCATCCCCGGACAGCGATCCGACCAGGTGCTGAATATCGTCAGGGAAGTCGTGAGAGAAATGTCTGAAGGCGGTCAGGATTTCTCGTGCAACATCGATGCGGGCCGATTCGATGAGAGCTTCGAGACCGATGCCGCATCAGAGCTGGTACAGTTTCTTGAACAAGCTTCCGCGAAACCGTCCGGCACTGTCGCCTTCGGCACCGAAGCTCCGAGCATGATCGCGCTGGGCGCCGAAGCTGTCGTGTTCGGCCCGGGCGACATCCGCGTAGCCCACCGCACGGGCGAATTTGTGCCCATCACCGAACTCAATAAATGCGTCGAGATTTTGCGCCGGTCCATCGAAACATTTTGTATGTGAGACCAACTCGGCTCGGGTTCAGGCAACCGCAGGCGTAACGCGATCCTCGAATCAGACGTTATAATGGACAGTACTTATTAGTGAGGTTTTCCTTGAGCTTTTCTCCTTCTCTTAGCATTCGGCCGGTTGCCCGCGCCATTTCCATCTTATTCAGTGTCGCGGTCGCAGCCGCATTGAGCCCGGCGACTCTGGCTCAGACGCAGAGCACTCCATTTCCGCAGCCGACGGAACTACAACAAGGTCCGCCGTTGACGAACGATGAATTTGTGCGGCGGCTTTATCAGTTGCCGGCGAATCCGGGCGAGAGCGGAAAGTTAGTCGATGACATTCGGAAGCGCGGCATTTCGTTTCCGATCACGCCAGGATTGCGTTCGTTGATTGCGACCAAGAGTGGCAACGACGCGTCGCTGTTGCACACTTTGGAAGAGGCAAATCGACGACGCACCAATCCGACGGTCGCCACGCCGCTGCCGCCGCTGGCCGAGACCAACGACTTGCTTGAGCGGGCGCGGAAAGCCACGCTCGGCGCCGCCGACACGATGCCTGACTATCTGGTGAAGCAGCAGATTACTCGCTCGCACGCTTTTGGTCAGAGCCGCAATTGGTCGCCGTACGATCGCTTGAGCATCGCGGTCAGTTACCGCCAGTCCGCCGGTGAAGATTACAAGCTGCTGAGCATCAACGGCATGCCGGTCACCGAAGATCAGAACTACAACATGAAACTCGGCGGCACGATTTCAACCGGCGAGTACGTGACGGCGCTGACTTCGATTTTCAAACCCGAAAGTCAGACAGAATTTCAGGCAGTCGATACCGACACTTTGCACGGCCGGAAAACGATCATCTACGAGTACACAGTCAAACGTGAAAATTCGCGACAGACGCTCGGATGGGGCGAAGGCGGATCGATGAAAGCCGAGACCGTTTCGGGTTACCGGGGACGCATCTGGATCGATCGCGAAAACTTCCGCGTGCTGCGGCTCGAAGACGTCAGCACCGAGATCGAGCCGGGTTTCCCGATCACGGCAGCGAGCAAGATCATCGATTACGACTGGGCGACCATCAACGAGCAGCCGCACCTCTTACCGTCGCGCGCGGTGGTCGAATTGACGGCGCGCGACCGCGGCCAGACTGAACAGACGCGCAACGAGATTCTGTTCCGCGGCTATCGTAAGTTCGGCGCCGAAGTGCTGATCAAAGACATTGATGAAAAGGATTTTCCGTCGGACAAACCCGAAGAGGAACCAAAGAAGCCTTCTGAAGCTCCGACCCTGAAACCGCCGCCGGTCAAGAAGCCCTGAGTAGCGCAAGTTGTTAACTTGCCATTCTCAAAACTTGACCAACTCACGCGAGTTAATAACTTGCTACCTGAGCAGATGATCGATCGAGAATCGATCGGCCTCGCGCGGAATCACAAACACGAACAGCAGCAAAGCCAGACGCGGGATCACGTGGGTGTGAAATTCGTAGAGCGGCTCTTTCAGCAGATGTCCAAACGTTACGATGGCGAGCACCAGGCCGAGCGCGATCAATGCTTCGCGTGTGCGAAAGCCGGCGATCACCAGCGCGCCGGCGATCAATTCGATGAAGGGAATCGTCACCCCGGTGGCCCACAACGACCAGACGGGCAGAAACGTGTCTGAGTACGGCAGGAACCATTTGCGCGCATGGTTCAGTGGCCCTTGCTGAAAGACTTTATAAACGCCGGCCATGAAAAAAATCAGGCCCAGCACCAGCCGCGCAAAGAGTACGGCCCACGCCAGATTTGGATTCGCGAGTAGTCTGTCCATAGTGGTTGGCGGAATTATCCACAGATTACGCAGATGAGAAGAAAAGATTCGATCAACTCGAAAGGCAGGCTATTTATTTCAATCTGCGTAATCTGTGTAATCTGCGGACAAATCTCCCGCTCACTCTGCTCCCTTCCCATATGAAAACAGATCGTTGTAATGCCGAACCAGCGGCCGCCCGCTGATCATTCGATTCAAAACATAATAAAGGAAGGCGGCGGTGACGGCTTCGATGCCGATCGCGTACCACAGCACCTCGAACTTCCAGGCGATGTAGGAAACGGCCATGACGATTGACATGGCAATCGCCGAAAAGAACATCAATCCCATGTTGCGCGAAGTCTGGTCGCCGCGCGACGCGGGTCGCGACAGCGGCAAATAATCTTCAACCACGCCGGGACCAAGCGATAGCAGTGGAATTACGATCGCTCCCGGCAGGGCGAGTTGCAGCTTTTGCATGCCACCGGGAACAAGAATGCCAATCAGCACCGCACTGAGAAGCAGAGTCGGCAGCAGAAGATAAACCAACGCGGCTTTGCGCACTCCGTGAAAGACCGGCGCCGCCGTGGCGAGTGGCGCAATTGAAAAAATGTCCGCGGCCAGATGGTGCTGAGACATTTGCAGCGTCAGCAGCGCCTGATAAGGCATCAATCCCAACATAAAAACGGAGATCAGCGAGCCAAAGACCGACAGTCCACCGCGCCGGTCGAGCAGAGTCATCACCGGGATGATGACAAAGATGGTGAGTGAGGGATAAAGGCGAAGCTTGATGTCCCGATCTCTGCGCATGTACGCGCCCGCGAGGCGGAAGGTCCACAACTCGATCGGATCACGCAGCCACCATAACAACAAAGGGTTGCGCAAGGCTCGATGCTTTCGCCCGCGCAGGCGCCTGGGCGCGTTGCTTCGGCTCTCTGAAATCTTTGCCAGTCCTTCGCTGTAACTCGACGACATCCTGCCAATCGCGACGTACGCGAGCGCCATGGTGATCAATAGACCTGCCAATCCGAGCAGTCCGCCCAAGGGCATGTTGCCGGCGATTGCCGAATCAAATCCGGCGAACCAGGCGGGCGGCAAGGCGAACAGATAACGGGCGTAAGGCTGCAGACTCAAGCCCTCAAACCGTTGCAGTAATCGCGGCACAACCTGATAACCGCCGATGAAGAGAACCGACATCGCGACCTGAGACCAGGCGGCGAAGTTGTCGAATTTTTCGCGATCGAGAAACTTGATAACCAGCCCGTAGACGCAGACGACTGCCGCCGCGCAAAAGATGCAGAGGACGACCATCGAAAGTAAGTGGACCGCAGGAAACCACACCCGCGCACCTGTCACAGCCACGCCCATGATTGTGGGAAACAGGTTCAGCGCGGTCGCGAGGACCAGAGTAAACGCGACGAGGTTAATCGTCTTGGCGAGCAGCAGAGTCTTGGGGTGAATGGGCCGGTGGACCAGCACGTCGCTTTCATTTGCATTGAAAAGTATGTCGCCGGATTCTGCGGTAACGGCCATGCCGACGACAAAGAAGGTCATTGCATGAACGATGATGGTGTAAGTGAACAGATCGACAGGCGAGAAAGCGATCAGGCCGGTCATGAAACCGGCAACCATGTACATGAGGATGACGAAGATTAAGCCGCGCGGTTTGCCGCCGCGGCCCATGGCGCGCGCCACCCGCCCGCGCGTGCTCAAGCGCCAATAGCATTTCAGCAGCGCGCGCAGTTGCTCGCGATCGATCGAGTTTTCGTCGCGGTTGACACTCATTTTGAATGGCGAAGGAAGCCCGATTAAATTTAAGTTTGCAGCTTGCCGACTGGGGAGCGGCAGAGCCGCACGCGACGTACTTCTTTTACCTGTCTCACTCCGCAGCCAACACCCGCGCAAATTCCTCGGCGCGGGCCAAGAGGTTCTCGGTCGCCGTGAGTTTATTGAACACATGCTCGAGCGACTTTTGTCCTGTCTGTTCGAGCAACTGCGGCACGGTGCCGTCGGCGACAATCGATCCCTGATGAATGATGATGACGCGTTCGCAAATTCGCTCGACGACGTCGAGGATGTGCGAGCAGTAGACGATCGTCTTGCCTTCGCGGGCCAGTGACGTGATCAGGGTCTTCAAACTGAGCGCCGCGTTGGCGTCGAGCCCGTTCAACGGCTCGTCGAGAAAAACAATCTTTGGGTTGTGCAGCAGCGCTGAAGTGATCACGACCTTCTGGCGCATTCCTTTTGAATAAGCCGAGAGCTGTTTGTCCTGCAACGTGGTCGTCGCCAGATCGAAGAATTGCCCAAACTGCTCGATGCGCTCGTTCGCCTCATCTTCCGGAATGTGATAAAGCGCGGCCACGAGGTGCAAATATTCCCACGCCGTCAGCGATTCAAAGACCGCGCCGGTTTCGGGAACGTAGCCGATGATGCGCTTCACCGCGAGCGGATCGTTCACCACATCGAAGCCGTTTATTTCCGCGGTGCCCGAAGTCGGCAGAAGCATTCCGGTGAGCATCTTGATGGTCGTACTTTTGCCGGCGCCGTTTGGTCCCAACAGTCCGACCAGCTGCCCGTCGGCAATTTCAAGATTGAGTTGGCTCACCGCGACCTGCGGGCCGAATTCTTTCGTGAGGTGGCGCAGGGTGATCATCGACCTGCGTATCATGTTGCTGTTGAGGTTTAAGGTCAACCGATTTGGGTGCGGAGAACTTTGACAACTTGAACAACGAACGAGGGTGGATCATCATTGAGGTGAAATACCAAGGTCCGCATTAACCCATCCGTTGACGGGGGATGGTACTGATTTCATGGCCAGCGCAGCTCTACGCCTTCCCGAAAATGTCCCCGGCGATTTCTTTGTTGATTCAACCTGCATCGACTGCGATGCGTGCCGGCAGATTGCGCCCAGCGTGTTTGCCGATGACGGCGATGCCTCGGTCGTTCACCATCAACCGGAAACGAATGACGAAGCCAGGCGCGCGATGATGGCGCTGGTTGCTTGCCCGACGGGATCGATTGGCACCATCGAACATCACGCTGCCCGCGTCGGCTTCGATGCCTTTCCGGAATTAATTGCGGACAACGTTTATTATTGCGGCTTCAACGCCGAGTCCAGCTTCGGCGCGTGGAGTTATTTGATCCAGCGTCCTTCGGATGAGGGCGGCAATGTGTTGATTGATTCACCAAGGTTTGCGACGCAGTTGGTAAAGAAGATCGAATCGATGGGTGGTGTGGGCACGATGTTACTCAGCCACAAGGACGACGTCGCCGATCACGAACGCTTCGCTGCGAAGTTCAAATGCGAAAGAGTAATGCACGACGATGACGGGGCTGCGCGTTACGGTGTCGAACGCGTCATCGACGGTCAGGGCGCGGTATTAATCGACGATGACCTGCTTGCGATTCCAGTTCCGGGTCACACGCGCGGCCACATGGTGTTTCTCTACAAGCACAAGTTTCTTTTCAGCGGCGATCATCTCGCCTGGTCGCCGAATCGGAATTCACTGATCGCTTTTCGCAGCGCCTGCTGGTATTCATGGACCGAGCAAACACGCTCGATGGAGAAACTTCTGGATTATGAGTTTGAGTGGGTGCTGCCGGGTCACGGACGCATCCATCATGACAGCGCGGCAAACATGCACGCGGCCCTTCGCGACTGTATTGATTGGATGAAAACGCGTTAATATGCCCACCCGCTTTTGAAGGAGAGGATTATGAAGTTACTGCGATGGATGATTCTGCCGGCCGCGCTGTTGCTGGCGGTGATTTGTGTGAGCGGCCAGGATCCAAACGTCAAGCACTATGACAAGGATGGCTTGTCTTTCGATTATCCGGCCAACTGGCAATTCAACGATCAGAGTTCGCCGCAGATGCAGTACGTCCAAATGGCGCGCGATGGCTACGCTGAGATTCGGATCCGGGCGCCGCGTGAATGGTTGAAGACGCCTGAGAAAGAGGCCGCGGCAAAGAAACTGATTCAGGATCAATATGTGGACAATTTTGTCTCGCAGATTCAGCAGGCGCAAATGAATCCGAAGCGCTCGACCGGGACGACCCAGATTGCCGCGAAGGACGCGCAGGGTGACAAGGTGCGTGCGGTCATGGACGGCGAGCCCGGCGGCATGGATTCATATTTCAACATCATCGAAGATCGTCTGGTGCAGATGTCGATCATCGGATCGGAAAAAGAGATCGCGAAGTCAGCACCCGTGTGGGACATGGTTCGCAACAGCCTGAAAGTGACACCCGCGCCCAAGCCGTCGCCGACACCTACGCCGAAAGGCAAACCATAAAAATTGGGAGCAGAAAAGTGATCATAGGACTTCCGAAAGAGATTAAGGACAACGAATATCGAGTCGGCCTCACGCCCGCGGGTGTGCGCGCGTTGAGTGAGGCAGGTCATCGCGTGCTGGTGGAAAAGAACGCGGGCGAAGGATCGGGATTCGATGACTCGTTATACACCCGCGCCGGCGCGACGATCATTTCATCAGCAGACGACGTCTGGTCCGAAGGCGAAATGATCGTCAAGGTCAAGGAGCCTATTGCTCCCGAGTACCCGCGTATGCGTGACGGCCAGTTGCTGTTTACCTATTTGCATCTCGCGCCTGACAACGAACTCACCACGCAGTTACTGGAACGCGGAGTCACCGGCGTTGCCTATGAAACGATCACCGATCGACGCGGCACGCTGCCGCTGCTCACGCCGATGTCTGAGGTTGCCGGCCGCATGGCCGTGCAGGTCGGCGCGCATTACCTCGAGAAGATGCAGGGCGGCCGCGGCATCCTGCTCGGCGGCGTTCCCGGCGTTCCCGCCGCCCGGGTCGTGATTATTGGCGGCGGAGTCGTCGGCACGAACTCGGCGAAGATCGCTGTCGGCATGGGCGCGCACGTCACGATCATCGACAACAATCTCGATCGACTGCGCGAACTGGACGATATTTTTCTCTCAAAGATTTCGACGCTCGCCTCGAGCGCTTACATGATTCACGATGCGGTGTCGCAGGCCGATCTGATCGTGGGCGCGGTGCTGGTTCCGGGCGCGTCCGCGCCCCGGCTCGTCACGCGGAACATGTTGAAGGACGTGGCGGACGGCGCGGTCATTGTTGACGTGGCGGTCGATCAAGGCGGCTGCGTCGAGACGACTCATCCGACGACTCACTCCGATCCCACGTACTACGTCGAAGGCGTGCTGCATTATTGCGTGGCGAACATGCCCGGCGCGGTGCCGCGCACGTCAACATTCGCTTTGACGAACGCGACGTTGCCTTACGCGTTGAAGCTGGCAAATCTGGGATTCAAAGCAGCCGTCATGAGCGACTCTGGTTTGGCCGAAGGCGTGAACACATATGCGGGCGAGCTGACCTACAACGCGGTCGCGATTTCGCAGGGCCGAGAGTACACGCCGTTGAATCAGTTGCTCGGCGGCTAGTGACAGCGCCGTTGCGTACGATCGGACTTTGACGACTTACTCAGCGACTACCTTAGCGAGGCACTTCTTCAATTCTTCTGCTTTGACTGGCTTGTACAGGAAGGCATCGATCAGATTCTTGTCTGCCTTCGATGCGTGATCGTTTTCCTGACCGGTGAGGAGCACGATCGGCAGTTTGGCCAGTTTGGGATTGTTCCTCAGAAATTGGGCCAGTTCGCGCCCAGTCATTTGCGGCATCACCGCGTCAGTTAACACCACGTCGACGGTCGTGGTTAGCGCGCACTTCAAGCCTTCTAACCCATCCTCCGCGGTAATCACCTTATAGCCGGCGCGCTGCAACGTGACTTCGAGGTAACGGCGCACGGATCGATCATCTTCAACCAACAGGACGCATCTTTGAGACTCAGGCATATTTTCGGTTCGTAAGCTGAGATTAGGCGGCAGATCCGCCATTGTCAAAGTTGAGTTCAGGCGTCGAAAGAGTCCAATCAACAAAGGCTTCGCCCTTTGTTATACTTCCGGATCGCGTCAAGAAACGTTTTTCGTCTGACAGTAATCAATGTACGAGTTTGCCGTCACCCCAGCCGTAAATCAGATCCGCCGCCGCGGCGTGACCATCACTGACGTGGCCGACGGATCCATCGGCGCCGAGCTGGAACTGGAGGCGGGCGACCGCATCATCCGCGTCAATGGCCACGTCGTGCGCGATTATCTTGATTTTCGTTATCAATCGTCGGGTGAGACTGATTTGGTCGTCGACGTGCGTAAGCAGAGCGGCGAAGATTGGGAACTGAATATCGAGCGCGATGAAGGCGAAGATTTCGGACTCACCTTCGAACAGATTGTGCCGCGCCAATGCGCCAACGAATGTCTGTTCTGCTTTTGCAAAGGTAATCCGGAAACCGCGCGGCCGTCTTTATTTATCCGCGACGAAGATGTGCGGCTGTCGTTTCTCTACGGCAATTACACGACGCTGACTTCGATTAGCGAAGATGAAATGCGGCGCGTCATCGAGCAGAGGCTTTCGCCACAGTACGTTTCAGTGCACGCGACTGATCTCGACGTGCGCGCTTATCTTTTGGGCATCGACCAAAAGCGCGCGGACATTAGCGACAAGATGCAGCGGATGATCGAGGCCGGCATCGAGATTCACGCGCAGATTGTACTGTGTCCCACGATTAATGACGGCGAGATCCTGCGGCGGACAATTTACGATTTGGCGCAGTTGCATCCTCACGTTCGCAGCGTCGCAATTGTGCCGTTGGGACTAACGCGATATTTGAACGACCCGAGACTGACGCCGGTGACGGCTGAGTTTTGCCGGGAAACGATCAGACAGGTTTCCCTGATTCAGCGCGATCTCAAATCCAGGCTCGCAACTCGCTTCGCCTTTCTCGGCGATGAAATCTATTTGAAAGCCGGCCAGGACGTTCCGTCGCGCAAGCATTACGGGGACTGTCCGCAAATTGAAGACGGCGTTGGTATGGTGCGCGGGTTCGCAAATCAATTTGATTCGTTGATGCGCTCGCTGGCACGCCAGGCGCCGGAAACACGGCGGTCAGCGCCGGCGGCGTGCGGCACAATCATGACGGGCGATCTGTTTGCTCCGGTGCTGCGGCAGATGATTGATAAGCTCAACAAAGAATTCGGCTTCGGGCTGCGGGTGGTGCCGGTGAAAAATGATTATTTCGGCGGCGACGTCAGCGTGGCGGGACTCTTGACGGGTGGCGATCTGTTGGCCGCGAAAGATCAAGTCACCGGCGACTTCGCCATCATTCCGAAGGTCACACTCAAGAGCGACGAGCCGGTTATGTTGGACGGGATGACCTTCGATGCTCTGCAAGCCGAGTTTGATGTGCCGATCATTCCGTGCGACTTTTCAAAGTTCTCATCATTGGTCCGAAATGGATTTCGGAACAACTGACCGCGAATTGTTGGCGGCCGCCTGATCACGTGTAGCCCGACCTGGATCCATGAACGAGCTGTCCCCTGTGAAAATCCTCGACGTCGGTTGCGGTTGGAACAAGACTCCGGGCGCCGTCGGCATGGATGCGAATCCGAAGACTCACGCCGATGTCATCCATGACCTGGGCTCGATTCCCTATCCTTTCCCAGACAGTGAATTCGATCAGGTTGTGTGTCGTCACGTGGCCGAGCACGTTCCCGACGTGATGGCCTTTGTCGCCGAACTCCATCGTGTGACGAAACCGGGTGGACGAATTCTGATCGTCACACCTCATTATTCGAATCCGGACTGGCCCACCGACCCGACGCATCGCAATCACTTCAACAGTTATTCTTTCAATTGTTTCGTCGAAGATCGCCAGCTCTTCCCTTTCTATACTGACGTGCGGCTCAAGCCGGTTGTCACCTACGTCTCGCTGGCGAATGTCTGGCGGGGAATCGGTTTGGAATTGCTGGTCAATCTCGATCAGCGATGGCCGAGGCTCAGGTTTACAAGGAAGTTCTGGGAGTTCTATCTCAGCCTGATTTGCCGCGGCAAAGAGTTGCGTTTTGAATTCACAGTGGTCAAATAAGCGTTCCGCCGCGGCGGAGCACTGCAAATCGAGCCTCAGGCCGCTGCAAGTTTTTGTCTCAAGCGGCAGATTCTGTACTTGGGTCTTTCGGATATAAATCCGAAAAGATAAATTCCGGGCCGCCCCAGGCGAGTACGATCGCCGTAAAAGTGCTTTCATATCGAATAGTTTAGCTTTGGCATGATCGTTGCGATTTTTGCGCCCCGTCAATCGAACAAGTCTCCCGTTCCTGACATCGAGCCCCCGTAACTCGAGCCCTTAATTTATTAACTTCCAAGTGAGAGGAGTCTCTGTAATGTACATACATGGTAAGGCGAAAGGTGCCTTGGCATCGCTCGCTACCTTTGTTCTTATGGCTATCTGCCTGATGTTTGGCGCCGGAACGGCGTCGGCTCAGGAAACGACGGGCGCCCTGCGCGGCACGGTGACCGACGTTAACGGCGCAGTGGTCTCCGGCGCCAACGTAACGATTACGAACGAGGCGACCGGTGCTTCGCAGACCAAACAAACGACCGGCGACGGTATCTTCGAGTTTTCGAAACTCGCGCCGGGTAGTTACACGGTCACCATCGAAGCGACCGGATTTAAGCGTGCTTTAAATAAAGAGGTATCGGTCAAACTCGGTATCGTCAATCCACTCGATGTGAAGCTCGAGCCTGGCGCGGTCTCAGAGACCGTGACAGTTACGGCCGGCACCGAGGAGATTGTCCAGCGCGATCAATCTCAGATTTCGCATACCGTCGAGACGCGCAAGATTGCAGATCTGCCGTCCAACGCCGCCGGTTCCGGGTTGGATACGTTGGCACTGCTGGCGCCGGGCGTGATCCCGAACAACAGCGGCGGCGTCAACACGAACGGCAGTGGTTTATCAGTTAATGGAAACCGCGCACGTTCGAACAACTTTCAGATTGATGGTTCTGACAATAACGACTTGAGCGTGGCCGGTCCGGCGCTGTTTGTGGACGCGCAGGATTCGCTCCAGGAATATCAGATCATCACGAATAATTTTTCGGCCCAGTACGGACGCAACCAGGGCGCGATCGTCAACCTGGTAACCAAGTCCGGGTCCAACGACTTTCACGGAACCCTGTTTGAATACCACCGCGACCGCAAGGTCCTGGACACGCTCGACAACTTCGAACGAGCTGGTGGACAGACTGAACCGTTGCCGAGTCTCTTTAATGTATTCGGCGGCCAGGTCGGCGGCCCCATGTATCTGCCGAAGTTCGGTGAAGGCGGCAAGAGCTACTGGAAGGGAACGAACAAAGCGTTCTTCCACTTCGATTATCAGGGCATTCGCAATCCGGCTTCAGCCACGCTGCGCAGCACCTCGCTGGCATTTGTCCCGTCTGAGTTCTCGCGTCTGCTCGCAACTTTCCCCGGCAATGGCGTGTTTCAGACAATCTCGCAGTTCAGCGTGTTTGCGATTCCCGGCACCACGCCGCGCAGCGACTTAACCGGCGCGCACACCGTCTTCATTAATCCGACGTTGCCCGCCGCGAGCCGCATCAGCAACACCCAGCGGCCCGGTGACCAGGGACCGTTCCAGATTGGCGGACCGTTCGACGTAATCAACCTCGGCGGCACGCTCTTCCAGGCGGCGAACCCGGAAAGAATTGTCTCGGAACCTTTCAATGAGAACTATTGGGATTTCCGGTTTGACATCAAGCCCAATAACAAGGACAGCATCACCATTCGAAATCTTCACCAGACGCAGTTGTTCATCAACACGCTGGCGAGTACGAATGGATTCAGCGGCGACCTGCCGGCCACCAGCAAGAACTTCGGTGGTAACTGGACGCATTCTCTTTCGCCGTCTTTGATAAATGAGGCGCGCGCTACCTATCAGCGGATCGGCGTCGAATTCGGTGGCGGCTGCGAGGCGCGGACTCCGGGTTGTGTCCCGGGACCACTGCAAATCGGATCGGCGTTGGCCAACATCAGTTTTGCCGGCATCACTGGTTTCACCAAGACTTCATCTGCATTGCAGACAATTGGACCCGCGACCAACTTGCCGCAAGGCCGCGTCGGCAAGGTTTATCAATTTGCCGATAATCTGACATGGGCGAGAGGCAAGCACTCGATCATCGTGGGTGGCGAATACAAGCACCTGAATGAAGTCGTGCCGTTCCTGCCCAACTTCAACGGCGCTTACGCGTACAGCGGATCTACCGCCTTTACTCGCATAATCAACAACGCACCGTCAGGCATTTCGCTGACGGCCGGCGATCCGACGCTGGCATTTACGGAAGACGACCAGTATTACTTCTTCCAGGATGACTTCAAGATTCGGCCGAATTTCACTTTGAATCTTGGCGTGCGTTACGAATACACCGGGCAGCCCATCAACAAGCTGCACGATGTCACCGTGGCGCGTGAGAGCGGCTCGAGTCCTTTCTATGATCCGAAGCTGCCATTGAGCATCAAGACCGTGCCCCAGATCCCGGCCGACAAGAACAACTTCGCGCCGCGATTTGGTTTTGCCTGGTCGCCGCATTTTGAGAAGGGCTTCCTGCACTCGCTCTTGGGCACGGACGCCACTGTGTTCCGCGGTGGTTATTCGATTGCTTACGATGCGTCGTTCTATAACATTCTCTTGAACGTGCAGAATGGCGCTCCGTTCTCAGCGGCGCTGGCCCTGTCCAACGCTAATGCGCTGTCGTCAACGACGACTTCGCCGTTACCACTGCCGGGCAGCCCGTTTGGTGACATCATTCGCAGCAACGCAACCACTTCGGGAGTGTTGCCGCTGGGTAAACTGGATCCCCGCTACCTGTCGCAGACAACCGTGGCGCCGGACTTCCATTCTCCTTATTCGGAGCAATGGTCCTTTGGTGTGCAGCACCAGTTCGGCCGCAACCAGGTGGCTGAAGCTCGTTATGTCGGCACCCGCGGTCTCGGGTTGTTCCAGAACATCAACGACAACTTCTTTGTCGGTCCGATGTACAACGGATTCACGCTCGGCGGCATTAGCTTCCCGAGCTTCAAACAGTTCATTCCTGCCGGCATCACGCCCCAGGTTTGCACTGACAATCCGGCCACGCCGTTTGTCAACGAGAGCACCTGTAATGGCCGCATCAAGCCGCAAGCCGGCATCACCATGCGCGCCAATACCGCGAACTCCTGGTATAACGGCATGCAGCTGCGCTACAACGGCCGCCTGATGAAGGATTCATTGTCAGTCGGCGCGTCTTACACGTGGAGCAAAACGCTGGACGATGCGAGCGAGATTTTCGCGTTCGACATTGCTTCGGCCAATGCTCAGAATCCGTTCTCGATCAATCGCGCTGAGCGGGCCCTGTCGCAAATCGATCGCCGCAGTGCTCTGTCCGCGAACTTCATTTGGGACATGCCCTGGATGAAGGAACAGAAGGGCGTTGTCGGTCACCTGCTGGGTGGTTGGCAAGTCAACGGCGTCTACCTGCTCGTCAGTGGCGAGCCCTACACGCCGGGCCAGTTCTTCAACGGCAGCGTCTATGGTTTGGGTAACACCTACCTGACCTCGGGCGATCGTCCGTTCCTTGGCAATCCGGCTGCGGATCCCCGCCTCGTGGCAATCAGCCAAACCGATGCGGCTTTGATCTTCGGCGCGCCATTGGCGAATCCGACTGGCTTCTACTCGATGAACGAGATCAACCTGAACGGGAATTTCGTCCCGGTGACGGCATCCCAGGTCCACTACATTGTGAACCTGCCCGGCTCAGCGAAGATCTTCAACACGCCGTTTGGCGATTCACCGCGTAACTCTCTGTTCGGCCCAAGGCTGAATCAACTCAACCTGGGATTGTTCAAGCACATCAATATTGGTGAGCGTTGGAAACTCGAGCTGCGTGCCGAGGCTTACAACTTCTTGAACCATCCGAACCCGGGCTATGGCGTGAACGGCGCCGGCTACCTGCCTGACTTCTTCGTCGAAGATGCAGGCATCCCGCTGTCCTCGTTTGCGCAGAATTCCGATATTGAAAAGTCGCGTCGCGTACTGCAATTCGGACTTCGCCTTAGCTTCTAACTCGTGGTTCCGGCCACTCGGGGAGAGTCGCTTGCGACTCTCCCCTTTTTCTTTTAAGTTCAGCCAATGAAGTGTCGCTATGCTTTCCTGCTCGTCCTGATCTGCGTCTTCATCTCGCCTGCCCCGGCTCAAATCAACCGCTCAAGCCAGACCGGCGGCAACGCCAACATCAGAGGCATGGTCCTCTTGCCTAACGGTTCGCCTGTGAATGAGCCCGTGAAAGTCACGCTTAAAGTCATGCGTGGCGATCAAGCCACAACCTACACGGACCGCGACGGCAGATTTGAATTCAAGGCAGTCGCCGCCGGCGAATACACGGTCGAAGCCGAAGCCGATCGCAGTCGCGACCGCTTCGAAATCACGGACGAAACCATCACGGTCCGCATCAACACGCCGAACTTCATCACGGTGACCTTAAGAGAAAAAGGAAAGACCCAGGAGAAACACAATGGCACTGTCTCGGTGGCGATGCTCGATCAGAAAGTCCCGCCCGCGGCCAAACATGAATATGATAATGCGATGCAACTCGCCCGTGCCGGTAAATCGGACGAATCGATCGCAGCCTTGCAAAGGGCGGTGACGCTCTATCCTGATTATCTGATGGCGCTGAACGATCTCGGCGCGCAATTGCTCGACGCGGGTCGTCTGGATGAGGCGCTGGCTGCGTTAAAGAAGGCGACGCAGATCGATCCAAAATCGTTTAATCCGTTACTCAACCTGGGCATTGTGCTGGTGCAGAAGAAAATGTTTACTGACGCGGTGGCCACGCTCGATCGCGCCCTGACCGCTGAGCCTTCATCACCGCCCGCACATCTGTACACCGGCATGGCCGCCTCGGGGGCCAACGACCCGGCGCGCGCCGAGCGTGAATTCAAAGCGGCGCACGATCTTGGCGGCAGCAGCTTTGCCGTCGCTCTCGTTTACCTCGCCCGGCTGAGCGTCAAACAAGGGCACAAGCAAGACGCGATCGATGCCCTGCAACTTTATCTGCGCGAAGATCCTTCGGGTCCGAATGTAGCGGTCGCGAAAAAAATGCTCGCCGACCTGCAGGCGAAATAAAAAGAGCAGAGCCGTTGATCGACTCTGCTCTTCCCTGCTCGGACGAATTGTCCGCTGACATCTACTCCGTCAACATAAAGTCAACGTTGCGAATGATCGTGCGCGATTGCTTGTCTGCCTGCGGATCAGTAATCACGATCGTCAGGATGTAATGGCCGGGATGCGCCTTCTGCAAACCGAGCTGGCCCACCTTCGCCACCTGGTTGGTAGCCGGGTCGGCAGTGATTAGCGCTTCGGGTTCCTGATACACGATCTTGCCGTCGCGGCTGATGATCGTCTGCGCCCGCAGTTGGCTCTTCCCATCAGACAGTTTCCCGTTATAAACGACGACCGCGTATCTCAGGTCTTCGGCGCGCGGCAGTTGCCGCAACGCATTCATCGGTTCGGGTTTGCTGCCGGGCTGCAGGTTCACCCCAAAAAGAAAGATGCTGCTGGCGGTGAGACGCTTCTTCGTCAGGTCCGGCACTTCGAGGTACTGCGATACGGTACCCAGCTTGCCGGTCTCTGTGTCGCGAACTACGGCGCGAAGTTGATATGTCCCCCCCGGCAGATCCGCGTGCGCCGTAAAGCTGATGCCGGTCGTCAACGCGCGTTTGTAATCGCCTTCGGAAAGCTTTGCGTTGACCGTTTGACTAAAGCCGCCCTCAGTCTTGCCGGTGCTATTCATCAGGAAGCCGACGACGTCAAAATTCGAAGTGTAGGTCTTGTCCGCGTCCTGTTTGAAAGTAAGTTGGTTCGCGTTCAGCAGGAGATTGATGTCGAGCTGCGCGCGCGCGTCAGGCAGGAACCGATATTGAAGTCGCGCTGCCAGATCGACGTCGCGCTTTGCCAGCGGCGACATGGCTGCGCGCACGATCGCCGCTTCGCGAGTCTCATTCGTGCGGGGCGGCTCAGCCGTGGCGACATATCCCTGGCGCGCGTAGACGTGGGCCCCGGGGCGCGTGACTTTGATCTCCAACTTGTGAAACTTGTTGTCGAAGGCCTCAGTCGGTGTGTAGGCGAGCATGTAATAGCTGCTGCGCGCGAGAATGCGATCCATCGCGTCTTTGAAATTATTGGTGTTGATGGCCGAGACGCCGCCGGTCGATTGGGCCAGCACCTGAAGTCCCTCGCGTCCGGTCATCGTGTCCAGCGAGAGGTTATCGAACATGCCCATGTTCGGCGAGCGGCCCTGGCCCATCGTGCCGCCGCCGCCCAGGCTGCTGGTGGCTTCATTGCCGGGATCGGTGAAGCGCGAAACGCCGCGGTTCGCCTGCATGCCCCTGATGTCCAGCGTGTTGATAACGACGCCCGCGCGGGTCGCGCGATCAATCATCTTTCGCAGCACGTCGTTGACGCCGGCAATATACGAGCGCGTTTCCGGAATACTGACGGGCGCGGCCCCCAATTGGCTGCCAATCTCTTCTTGTTTCAGCGAAGTTTCGGCCAACGGCAACCCGCCGGAGATCAAGACCAGGCTCTTGCGCCCCGGCAGGGTCTTCATTGAGTTGGTCAGTTCGCTCGCGGTTACCAGAGTCGAAAGCACTCGATAGCCGCGCGTGGTGCCTTCATTTGATCCGTCCAGATTGTTGTTGGCCGCGTTTATCGAATCAACTGAGCGGCTGGAGTTTTCCGCTGAGATAACTCCACCCGTGAGGTTCGCCAGGTTCTGTCGAATCATTTCCCCACTCGGCAAATTGTTGAAAGCCGACATCGCCGTCAGCTGTGGCGTGATGCGTTCGATGGCGGTGCGCAGGATGCGCTTGTCGGAAGTGAACTGTTGCAGCAGACCCGTGCCGCCCACGACGCGCACAATCGCGACCAGATCGCCTTCGCGCATTTGATTGTCGACAAAATCGGTGAGCAACTTGCGAACTGTCGGAATGTCTTCGAACGGAATGGTCAGGTCATCGATCACGAAGGCGAACACGCGGCGCAAATCGCCGGCGCTCAAGTTTCGGGCGGCGTCACTCTCGACCGATCTGCCGGCAATCGCAAGCTTGCCTTCAATGCGGGGCGCGGCGTCGGGCGTTACGAACTCGAGGAACTTGACGTCCTGGCGCTTGCCGCTATCGGTGACTTTAATTTCGTCCAGCTTGATGTCCGGGATCACATGGTCGTCTTTATCGACGATTACGACGTCAGTTTGGACCAGTGAAGTAGTAATGCGAATGATATCGTCGGGAGTGATTTCCTGTTCCGGTTTCTGCGGTGTTTGGGTGACGACAGCCTGAACCGAAAAAAGAATCAAGCAGAGGATGGCAGTCAGTTGCTTCATTGAGACAAACTCCTTGGCAAAATATCTTTGAATTAGCCGGGGGACGGGAGACGCGGAAATCCTGTCACAAGTTAACTGCGAGATCAAAGTGCCGAGGTTGATTTAATCGTCAACTGCATAATCTGTAGCGCGCGCGCGCGACGGCGTCATGAAAATTTTCAAGGCGCGTTTCTGCCCTGAGATGCCCGCATGACAGAGAACTCGCGAAGCCGAGGTGACTGACACATCGCGACTTCGTCATCGCGCGCGATTTGCCCATAGCTTGGCCGGGAGCTCTCAGATTACGAGGGTTCGGGGGAGCGGGCTTCACTTCAGCCATTTGGAGTTTTATCCAAATTTCCGTAATTCCTCGTTCGTGACATTTTTCGATCTCAGGAAAAAGCCGGAGAAGTATCAGGCGTCTGTCGGCAGGACTGGCGGCATATGTTTTGCACGTTTTCGAGAGTCCCAGAAGAGAAGCTTCTTTCTTTAAGTCCAATCTACTTCGTGAAGCAAGTCAGAAACCCCGAACCTGGAGGAGTCGCAATGAACGATTTTAGTGTGTTTCGAGTAAGTTCGCATTTGATGGGAACGGCGAAAGCAATTGGATTCGCTGTCCTGCTAACGGCTCTGTTGGCGTTGACCGCATTTGGTCAGCAACAGACGACCGGTAATCTTAATTTGACTGTCACTGACCCCAGCCAGGCAGTCGTCGCGGGAGCGACAATTACGCTCACAAATATGGAGACCGGTCTGGTCCGCACAGCAGTCACCAACACTTCGGGTGTGTCGGATGTCCAAACTCTGAATCCCGGCACCTACACAGTGACCGTCGAGGCCAAGGGTTTCAAGAAAGCTGTGTCGCACGACATCATTGTTTCCGTTTCGCAGACGACCTCGGTCACTATCCCTTTGGAGATTGGTGTACAGGGTGAAACCGTTACCGTTACGGCGACGCAGGACGTGGTTAACAGCACGACTCCGAACATCACCAACATCATCAATACACGTCAGGTCGTCGATCTTCCCCTCGCTGATCGCAACCCGGTCAATCTCGCTGGATTGCAGGCGGGTATCGCGGTCGTCGGAACCGACGTGCGCGGATCATCGGTGAGCGGCCTGCGACAAACGGCAGTCAACCTGACGCAGGACGGCATCAACGCGATGGACAACTTTGTGAAGACGAGTTCGTTCTTTGCGCTCACGACCCCATCGTTGAACTCGACAGACGAATTCAGCGTTACTACCGGCACGGTCGGATCTGATGCCGGCCGCGGCGCTGCCCAGGTCAACCTGGTCACCAAGGGTGGCACGAACGAATATCACGGCCACGCCTTCCTTCAGATTATTAATAATTGGACCGACGCTAACGTGTGGTTCAACCAGGCAATCAAAGCGGCGAAGCCGATTCTGCGTCAGCACTACGATGGTTTTGACATAGGTGGGCCGATGTGGTTCCCCAAATTCGGCGAAGGTGGCAAAGCATTCGAAAGCGGTAAGGACAAGGCCTTCTTCTTCTTCTCGTACGAAAGATTTGTGCAGAGCGACGCGCGTTCGCGTAATCGCACCGTGCTGACCCAGTCTGCTCTGAACGGGAACTTCACGTATACGCCAAACTGCACGGCGACCAACCCCTGCCCGGCTGGAATCACTTCCGGTGTGGCGCGGACGGTTAATCTGCTGGCGCTGCCCGGCGTTCCGTTCAGTACGTTGAATCCGTTCATGACGGCGCATCTGGCGCAGATACCTCTGCCGAACAATTCCACCTGTGCCAGCAGTGACGGCGCAGGCAACATCAGCTGCTTCCAGTTCAACGCCAACCAACTTACCTCGAACGATAAATACGTGTTCAGGTATGACCATCAACTGTTCAAGAATCGGAGCTTCGGTTCACACAAGCTTGAATTCGTTTTGAGCCGCGTGCTCACGCGGACGTTCCCCGATGTCACCACCAACGGACTGGAAGCGCCATTCCCGGGTGGAGTAAATGGTTTCCAGGCGTCAACTCGAAATCTGGTCACTCCGGCACTCGTCTCGACTTTCGGCAACAACGTAACCAACGTGTTCCGTTTCGGCCGTCAATGGGCCCCGGTAGATTTCAATCGCGACGCGCCGCAGACCGTGCCGTTTATCTCATTACCGGGCGTGCTGACGAATTACGACAACACGTTCCTGCCGCAGCCGCGCAACACGATCGTCGATCAGGCGACTGATACGCTTTCGTGGGTCAAAGGCAACCACTTGCTGAAGATGGGTATGGACTGGCAGAACGTGCTCGGCATCAGTCGCAACGACGCCGGCATCGTTCAGACGCAGCAGCTCGGCAGCAACAACGGCAATCCGACCGGTATTACCACCGGCGGCGTGTCGACTAATTTGCCGGGCGCTTCTACGGCGCAGCTGACTGCGGCGAGCACGGTCTATCAATCGATCGTCGGCCTCATCAGCAGCTCGAACCTGACCCTGAATGTCAGCAGCCCGACGTCAGGATTTGTTCCTGGCTACACTCGCCTGAGACAAGTCGACGAAAAAGACCTGGCGCTGTTTATGCAGGACCAGTGGCGCATGAAGAGCAACTTTACGTTGAGCTATGGCGTTCGTTGGGACTACATGGGTGTGCCGACTGTGCCTAATGGCCTGGCGATTCAACCAACGAATTACGACGCCATCTGGGGCGTCTCGGGTCCGGGCAATCTGTTCAAGCCGACCGCGGCTCCCGGAAGTAACACGCAAGCCTTCGCCACTCTGGATTTCGTCAGTGGCAAAACCGGCAAAGGCCTCTACAAGAATGACTGGAACAACTTTGCTCCGTTTGTCGGCATTGCCTGGTCACCGACCTTCAAGACCGGATTCCTGCATACGATATTTGGCGATGAAGGAACCAGCTCGATTCGCGCCGGATACTCTCAGAGTTATGTGCACGACGGCGTGACCACCTTCACCAACCTTCTGGGAACCGGAAATACCAACCCCGGCTTGATCCAAACGGCTAATACCTCAACGCAGGCCAGCCCGGTAAATTCTTCGAATATCACCGGCCAGCTGACTGCCGCGGGTGTGCCTTTGAACCTGCCGACTTTCAAGATGCCGATCACTGACCGAGAGAATTTCCTGGTCAATACCGGCAGCGGTCTGTGGACAGCCGATCCAAACCTTCGCGCCCCGTACGTTCACCAGTGGAACATCGGTATCGAGAAGGAGATCTTCAAGAACACCGCGTTCGAGGCCCGTTATGTTGGTAACTGGGCGCCCAATACCTGGCGTGCTTTGAATATCAACGAAGTCAACATTTTCGAAAACGGCTTCCTGAACGAATTCAAGAACGCTCAGATCAATCGGACTGCTCGCGGCGGAGCCAGCTTCGCTCCGGGTTGCGCCGGTTGTGTGGCATTGCCGCTCTTCGATAAGTTCTTTGGGTCTGCCGGAACGGGTGGTTCTCTGGTGGCTGCCGCCAGCGCCTATACCAGCACGACCTTCCTGAACAACTTGAGAGACAATAACGTTGGCGCCCTGGCGAATACACTCGCGTTCAATTCGACCTACCGGACCAATCGCGAAAATCCGGCTCTGGGATTGGCTGGCAATTTCTTCGTGGCAAATCCAAACGCCGCTTTCGTGAGAACCCTGACCAACGACTCTTACTCCAACTACAACGCAATGGAGCTCGAGCTGCGCCGCCGGTTCTCAAATGGATTGCAGTTCCAGGCGGATTACACCTGGAGCAAGGCCATGGGTGATGCAACTGACGCTCAGGGAAACAACCAGAGCGATTTGGTTGACCGCCTCTCTTTGCGCCTTCCCAAGAAGTCCGATTATCGCCGTTCGCCGCAGGATCAGACCCAGCGGTTCATTGCTAACGGCATCTACGATCTTCCTTTCGGACACGGCCGGAGATGGATGCACGATTCCAACGGCTTCGTCGAAAGACTCGTGGGCGGCTTCAGCATGGGAGCCATTGTTACCTGGGCGACTGGTGTGCCGTTCTATGTTTCATCAGGCCGCTCGACTTTCAATCAGAACACGGCCAACAACGGCGCGCAGTTGGTCGGCATCACCTACGAGGAGTTTAAGAAAAACGTTGGGCTGTTCAAGACACCGACCGGCGTGTTCTTTGTCAACCCGAATCTCCTCGACATAACCCTGGGCACTACTGGTTCGACGACCGGCCAGGCCACGTCTTCCACCCTTAAGGCTGGTTTGATGGCGGCGCCCGCGCCGGGCACGCTCGGCGATTTCCCGGTCAACGGCCTTAGCGGTCCGAGTTACTTTAACTTTGACTTGAGCGTTACCAAGAGAATCCGGATCACTGAACGTGTCCGGTTCGAACTGAAGGGGACGGCCATCAATGTTTTGAACCATCCCAACTTCGTTTATGGTACGGTCAACTTTGACTCAACTTCATTCGGTCGCGTCACCAGTCAGCGTGGCACGTCACGCCAGATGAACATCATCGCGCAGTTGACGTTCTAGTCCGACGAAGTTGATAAGCTGATCCGAATTCGGATCTAATTCGTTCGATCTGCTCAGAGGCGTTGTCGGATTTGCTCGGCAACGCCTCTGTTTTCATTTCTGCAACTACCGGTTCAGAATACCAACCATTAGAATCGGCATGAGGGGTGTGATGGAGGTGGAGATCATGTCTGCGAAAACCGTGCTCAGACTTCTGCTCGCAGTTTCCTGTACGTTGTGCTTCGCAACCGCGGCCATGGCCCAGGTCCAGCCCCCGACGAAAGTTCTCACTCCGCCGGGAGGAATGGACACCGGTCTCGGCGGCGGCAATGCCATCTCCGGCACAGTTCTGCTGCCAGGCGGCCAGCGTATGCAAAGCCATGTTTCGGTGCGGCTGCAGACCATGACCAAGGGAGACCGTCTCTCGGTTACTGACGACAATGGAGTTTTCGTCTTTCGCGAATTGCCCAACGGCTCTTACATGATCGTCATCGACAAAGAGAAAGATTACGAGCCCTTGCGTCAGTCGGTTGACATTCGGCAGTTCGCAGGTGCGCCGCCGCAAAATTACACCTTGAATCTTCGGCTCGAACCAAAAGGCTCCGCGGCAACCAAGACCGGGGTAGTCAATGCAGATCTCGCCAAGGTACCGCAGAACGCTTTAGCCTCTTATCAAAAGGCCATGCAAAGCGCGCAGGCCGGAAAGAACACCGAGGCGATCGATCAGTTCAAGCAGGCAATTTCGCAATACCCCAACTTCATGCTGGCCTATAACGAACTGGGCGCCCTTTACATCAAGACTAACGATTTGGATAAGGCTGATGAAGCGCTGCGCAGTGCGCTGAAGATTTCGCCTGACGGCGCTCTGCCGCTTTTGAATCATGGAATTGTGCTGGCCTTGAAGGGTAAGTTCGATCTCGCCGTTGGTGAGCTTGAAAGCGGGCTCAAACAAAAAGAACAATCAGCCATGGGCCATTTCTATCTGGGCCAGGTGCTCGCGAATCTCGGACGCTTTGCTGACGCTGAGCAGCACTTGAATCGTGCCGTCGCTTTGGGCGGCGACGAAATGAAAGATGCCCACCGGTTTCTGGGGATCATTTATTGGCGGCGGGGAGAGCGTGACCGGGCGATCACTGAGTTAGAGACTTACCTGAAACTGGCGCCCAACGCGAAAGACGCCGATCAAATTCGGCAGCTGCTTAGCCAGGCTCACAAGTCGCCGTAATTGAGCGGCGCTGACCTCCACGCGGGTCCGCTTAGCTGCGAGGTCCTGGGTTACATTCAACCCGCCCCACCCCACGTTGCCTCGTGCATCGAGGCTGCAAATACAATCGACACTCAATCGTTTCGATGATGGCAAACGCGTGTTCCCACGCTTCGCTCTTCCCATTGAATAACGGAAGCCCGGTCGGTCGTCTTACGGTACGGCTGCGACGCTGTGATCGAGGTCACAATTGCGTGCGCGACGGCGCGTTGGCGGCGAATCGAGGAACGTTCTCACTCCCCGGCCTAACCGGTTGTTCCGCTATCTCGTGTGAATGCAGTAACTTGCACGGTCGTTCAAATGTCCGCACGTTGCATCCATCGGTTCGTATGGAAATGCGAAAATGGAAACGCTCGATCTGCGACGCAGACGCGTGCGCGTAAAAATCTCGCCGAAAAATCAGTTTGAAAAAGCCTCGCCGTCTTGGGCCCATGACTTGCATTTTGCGCCCCGAATTTTGTCTCAGTGTTTGTGAATTTTCGCGGCCGTTCTTCCCGGACGGGCTGAGTTAAGTAAGCAAGTAAGTTGAACGTTCTGCTTTACCAATTCTTGGTTTGGCAATTACCACTCTTTGGAGGAGCCTAATGAGAAATTTGTTTTCCAGGTTGTTCTTCGTTCTCGTGGTCCTCGCGTTGATTGGTCTGCCCGTTTTCGGTCAGGCCACTTCGACGGGAAGTCTCGCGGGCACGGTCACTGACCCCAAAGGCGCTGTTCTGGCCGGGGCCACGGTGACGCTGGCTAATGATGAAACGAAGCAAGAGTTCACCGCCGTCACCAGCGGCGAAGGAACTTTTACAATTCCATCCCTGTTCGCCGGATTGTACACGGCGACGATCTCGCAGCAGGGATTCAAAACTGCGAAGGTTACCGAAATCAAGATCGACGTAGGTAAGCCGTCCAGTATTCAAGTCGCGCTCGAAGTCGGAGCGGCTACCGAAACGGTCACCATCGTAGGTGGTGGTGAATTGTTACAGACACAAACGGCGACTGTCGGCACCACGCTGTCCGGCCGTCAGATCACCGACATCCCGACCGCGTCGCGTAATGCACTCGACCTCGTACTCGCATTGCCGGGAACCGGAACTCCGGGCCGGCCGCGTACATCGTCGGTTAATGGTTTGCCGAAAGGCGCAATCAATATCACCCTGGACGGCGTTAATGTTCAGGACAACACGCTGAAGTCCAGCGATGGTTTCTTTACTTTCATTCAACCCCGCACTGATGCAATCCAGGAAGTAACGGTATCGACCTCGACCCCCGGCGCCGAGAGTTCGGCGGAGGGTTCTGTCCAGGTCAAGTTCGTAACTCAAGCTGGTGGCAATGAATATCATGGTGGCGGTTATTGGTATCACCGCAACCCGGCTTTGAACGCCAACTACTGGTTCAATAATCGTGACCTCGCGCCTGATCCGGTAACGCACAAGGCGCCGCAACAGCGAATCATACTCAACCAGTTCGGCGTGAAGGTGGGTGGACCGATCTCTGTGCCGAAGCTGTTCGACGGCAAGGACAAATTATTCTTCTTTGCTAACTACGAAGAGTACCGCTTGCCTGAGAAGAGTGTGCAGCGCGTCCGCACCATCTACACCACCGATGCGGCGAACGGTCTCTACAAATTCAACACCACGCTACAGAACTGCCCTGCGGGTGTGACGACCGGTTGTTTCACGCCGCCGACCAATGTAACGTGCACGACCGGGACCAACCGACTCTGCACGGCGGATCTTTTAGCCATGGCGACCGCAGCGGGCATCACCAATACCCTGGATCCGACAATCAGGGCGCTGCTTGCACAAATTCAAAGTTCGGTGGGAACGGTCAATGGAGTTTTGACGTCCGTTGCCAGCAATCCGAATCTGCAACAGTTTGGGTTCTTTAACACCGGCGGACAAACGCGTCGATTTCCGACGGTTCGTCTCGACGCCAACCTTGGCAAGAACCATCACCTCGAGAACATTTCCAACTATCAACAGTTTGATTCCGTAGTGGACTTCCTGAATAACGTGGACCCGGTTTTCCCGGGCTTCCCGAATCATGGTAGTCAAACCTCGAACCGGTTCTCGAATACTTCGGCATGGCGCTGGACTATCACGCCAAACATCACCAACGAAGCTCGCTTTGGTCTAACCGGCGGAACGACTAAGTTCTTCGGTGAAGTCACGCCCGAGCAGTTTTCCAACCAGGGTTTCGCAAGTCTGAACATCAACAGTCCGGGTTTCGGCGTCAACACGGCGACCGCCACTCGCGCGCCGGAACTTCGCAACGCCCCGGTCAAGCAGTTCCAGGATAATCTGAGCTGGGTGCACGGGAAGCATGCCTTTAACCTGGGCGGCAGTTTCACCAGGTTGAATCTCTGGATTACCGACTCGAATGTGGTGCCGACGGTCAACTTCGGGGTCAGTTCATCACTCGAGGCCACCTCGCCGGCGTTCACCGCCTTTGCGGGACTGGCTCCGGGCGTCAGCCAGCAAGCCAACGCCGCCAACATGTGGGCGACGCTGGTGGGCCGGATTGCATCCCTGGGTCGTCAGGTCGCTCTGAGTGAGACTTCGGGAAATTATGTCCCGCAGGGTTTTTTCACCAGCCGCGGTCAACAGACCGAGTACGGAATCTTTGGTCAGGACAGCTGGCGCATCAAGCCGAACCTGACTTTGAACTACGGCCTGCGCTGGGAGGTTCAAGGGCCGTTCTCATCGCTGAACAACACGCTGACCCAAACCGGTTACGCGGGTCTGTATGGCGAATCGGGAATCGGCAATCTGTTTAAGCCGGGCACCTTGACTGGTTCGCCCACCACCTACACGCGCTTTGCCGCGGGCGATGAAACATACAAAACCCAGTACGGCAATTTTGCGCCAAGCTTCGGGTTTGCCTGGCAGCCACACTTCGAAAGCGGGTTGTTGCACAGACTCGCCGGCGAGGCTGGAGAAACCGTCGTTCGTGGAGGATTCTCAACTGCGTTTGTTCGTGAAGGTATCAACACCTTCCTGAGCATTCAGGCAGCTAACCCGGGACAGACCATCGATGCTTCGCAGAACATCACCGGGACACCGTTCGCTTTGCCCTTCGGATTGCTTTTCCGCAATGGCATTCCGGCGACTGCTCCAGGTGTACCGACGCAGCCCAATTTGCCCAGCACGGGATTTATTACCGATGCGGCGAATTCATTCAACCCGAACCTGAAAACGGGTTACGTGGAATCGTGGACGGTAGGTATCCAGCGCGAAATCAAAAAGGACAACGTGATCGAAGTTCGTTACGTTGGCAATCGCGGACATCAGCTCTGGAGACAAGTTGATCTTAACGAACTCAACGTCTTTGAGAATGGTGCGGCGAATGAGTTCAAGCTGGCCCAAGCCAACGTGTTGGCAAACCTGGCTGCTGGTCGTGGGTTCACCATGAAGTATTTCGGCCCCGGAACGAACACGTCTCCGCTGCCGATTCTCTTCAAAAATATCCAGGCGCCAACGCAAGTCATTGGCGGCGCGACGGTGAACTCAGATGTTAACAATGCGGCTCACTACTCGAGCAGCTTTTGGGCCAATACTACGATTCTGTCGCCACTTAACCCGTTGAATCCGAGCCTCGGCGCCGGCCGTTGCTGCGGCGGTTTCTGGGGTATCTTCGCCGGTACGGCGAATGAATCGTTGTTCGCGCCAAACCGCGCGGCCTGGGGAGTTCCCTCGAACTTCTTTGTAGTCAACCCGGGTAAACGCGGTGGCGCGTTCGAGATCAATAACAATGCCCAGAGCTGGTACGACGCCGTGACATTAGAATTTCGTCGTCGTCTATCTCGTGGGCTCCTGGTGCAATCGAACTACACGTTCGGCAAAGCCTTGTCGAATGAATATGCGAGCAGCTCAGTGGTGTTCGATCAGCCGGCCACCTTGCGCGATTATCACCTGCGCAAGGGTTTCTCGCCGTTCGATATCACCCAGGGCTTCAAGACCAATTTCATTTACGAACTGCCCTTTGGCCGCGGTAAGCAGTTCCTCGGCAACACGAAGGGCATCGTTAATGGA
>Ga0207686_10000133_pt1 | contig 58812 bp, 59 predicted proteins | sample KBSM24metaG_FD_184396 | JGI IMG/M metagenome (GOLD analysis project Ga0207686, IMG submission 184396) | Miscanthus rhizosphere microbial communities from Kellogg Biological Station, Michigan, USA - KBS M2-4 metaG (SPAdes) (version 2) | ecosystem: Host-associated > Plants > Roots > Rhizosphere >...
GTGGCTGTTAAGTGCGATGTGTTAAACAGAATGACTGAGTTAGGGATGCCGAAATGCTACGTGGCAGCTTGATTTTAGGCGGCTAGAGGGAGAAAACATGTCTGTTGCGGAATTACGCAACAAAGCCTTATAAAACTAGAAAGTGAAGAACTAAACTACAATGCTCACAAATCTCCTGTCCGTCGAATTGGTGGCCTTTTTGGACTGGCATTTTTCGCTGTCGTGGCAGGAATCGATGTGAATTTGAACAGGCGCATTTCAATCTGGACCGACAGAATCCCGTTCGACTTTATGGTTGTTACTTGGATCTCAGCCTTAATTATCGCTGCAATCGGTAACATTGCTCTTTCCTATGATCACCGAAGATTGAAAAATAGAATGGATGAAATCAGCCATGGCAGGCGGAATCGTCTGAATGATAAGGTGAACTATTTGGAACAGCAGCTAAAAGCAAATAACGACCCTGCGGTAGCAGAACAACTTACTTTTGCAAAAAATAAACTCTCTTCAAATCTGGATCGGGCCCTGACAAAAAACAAGGATGAAACCAAAAAAAATTAGAAGCTGTTGTTGATTTATACCCATGAAATATGATGGGATAGGGTTATGGAATCGGAAAATGAAGAATTCGTACCGTGGAGCGCCTGGCTCAGAGATAAGCTTAAATTCATCGAAGGCGTGGGTGAATATGGTGTTCTCTTCGTCAACGTCATCAAAGCCGCGGTCAAAAAACCTCCGGCTCTAGCTCTTTTTTTAAAACAACTCTACGATGTCGGTGTTGCCTCGCTGCCGGTGGTCTCGATTACGGGATTATTCACAGGCCTGGTGCTGGCAGCGCAATCTTTTTATCAGCTGGCCGATAAGGGACTCACGACTTTGACAGGCTTATTGGTGGCAAAAGCCATGATCACCGAGCTCGGACCCGTTTTGACGGCCTTCATGGTGACAGGCCGTGTGGGAGCCGCAATGTGCGCAGAACTCGGCACGATGAGGGTGACTGAGCAGGTCGATGCATTAGAGACGATGGCCGTCAACCCTAACCGGTACCTGCTGGCCCCCAGGATTTTAGCGGGGACCTTCATCATGCCACTGCTGACGATTTTTAGCATCCTCATGGGGATCTTAGGCGGCTATGTCATTGCTGTTTACTTCTTTGGGATGTCGCCAACCGGCTACTTCGATCCGATGCCGCTACATATCACGATGTTCGACCTGCTCACAGGGATTGTCAAAGCATTTGTGTTTGGCGGGATCATCATGACGATTTCTTGCTACAAAGGGATGAAGACCTCCGGCGGAGCCGCAGGCGTTGGAAGTGCAACGACCAATAGCGTCGTCTTGTCGTATTGCTGCATCTTATTCACGAACTTCTTCCTGACGCTGGCCTTGAACATCTTCCGGAGCCAACTACAGAAATTGCTATGATCGAAATCCGCAACTTAAAAAAAAGCTTTAAGAAATCGAAAGTCCTCGATGGAGTCGATCTTGAAATCCAGAACGGAGAGACCCTGGTCATTTTGGGAAGATCGGGAACGGGCAAAAGCGTCCTGTTAAAGCATATCATCGGCATCACCAAGCCCGATGACGGGACGATCGATATCGATGGGAACCGAATCTCGGATCTATCAGGTCCTGAGCTCTATAAAGCCGTCATCAACATGGGGATGCTTTTTCAAGGAGCAGCCCTCTTTGATTCGATGACTGTCGAAGAGAATACCGGCTTCTTCTTAAATCAACACGGGGACACAGCGACCGGAGCTAAACTCTCTGAGCAAGAAATCAAAGACCGGGTCTTCCATGCCCTTGAAATGGTCGGTCTTGCCGGGACGCAGCAGAAGATGCCGTCCGAGCTATCCGGCGGAATGAGAAAACGGGCAGCACTGGCACGCCTGATCGTCTACCGCCCGTCGATCATCCTCTATGATGAGCCGACAACGGGTCTCGATCCAATTACTTCAATGCAGATCAACGAGCTGATCGTCAAAACCCAGTACGAACTCAAAGCAACGAGCATCGTGGTGACACATGATATCTTGTCAGCCCTCCATGTGGCCGATCGGCTGGCACTCCTGGATCAAGGAAAAATTGTACATATTGCAGAACCTGAAGCTTTCATGAAAATCGACAATCCTATAATTGAATTCTTAAGGAAGACAATTACCGAAGGTCCACGTAAAATGGGAAGGTCATGAATACCTCTGTTAAAAACTTTTTGATTGGAACCTTTCTCCTGGCCGGCCTTGGGATCTTCGCAGGGCTCGTCATGTTTTTGAAACCCGCCGTCGGGGATGAAAAGCAAACCATCTATCTCCGCTTTTCCAACATCAATAAAATCAACGTCGGTACCCGCGTCCTCTTTGCCGGTAAACCCGTCGGTGTGGTGACGGCCGTCAACGAGATCTTCCACGCCAGAGAGACGCAGCCGAGCGATGAACTGGGAAGACTCTACTTCTACGAGCTCACTTTGAAGATCGACTCCAAAGTCCACGTCTACAGTACCGACCAGATCAGCTTGCAAACGTCTGGTCTTTTAGGAGAAAGATCCATCGGGATTACTCCCCGGACACCTCCTGTCGGAACGACTCCTCAAATGATCTCATCTAAAAGCCCTGTCTATGCCGATTCCGTCGACCCGCTCGAAAATACCTTCAGCAGACTTTCCGACATCGGCGAGAAACTCAACGACACCGTCGATCTCGTGAAGAATTGGTTCGAAGAAAACGAAACCAAACTCAGCTACGCTGTCGCCTCTTTCGGTTCAGCCATGAGCCAGGTCGACGCCGTCGGCCGCTCTGTCAATGAACACGACCTGATTTCTCAACTCAAAGAAGGGACCGTAGCACTCACAGCCTCTGCACAAAAAATCGACACCGCTCTTGCTCAGATGAGCAAAGACGGCGTCTTTGAGAATGTTGGCCCTGCAGTGACCCATCTCAAAGACGTTTCGAAATCGCTTGATACTGTTTGCCAAACAATGGCGTCGGGAGAAGGAACCTTTGGAAAGCTCTTCAAAGATGACGATTTTTATCTTCGGATGACCGCTGTAATGAGCAAGATGGATACACTCATGAACGATGTGAACCACTATGGCGTCCTCTTCCACCTCAACAAGAGCTGGCAGCGCACACGTGTGAAGCGCGTCACCGCACTCAATGCCCTCGAAACCCCCGATTCTTTCAAAAATTACTTCCAGAAAGAGATCGATCAGATCAACACGGCTATGGCTCGCCTTTCGATGGTGATCGAGCGGTCTCAAGAAGAGAGCGGCCCTAAAGTGCAAGAGAGCGCAAAATTTAAAGAAAATTTCGCCGAACTTATGAGACAAGTGACGGAGATGTCGAACAACCTCCATCTCTACAACGAAAAACTCAATGAAGTTTTGACAGAATAATGGCCAAAGAACCGTATTCCCAACTGACTAAAGGCACCTTTATCATCGCCAGCCCCGATATCAATGCGGGCATGTATTTCCGCGGGGTGATTCTCCTTTGCGAGCATGGCCCTTCGGGATCGTTTGGACTCTTGGTCAATAAAGCCCTCGATGTCGAGATCCCTGAAGAAGTGATCAACATGAAAGAAATCGCCAATCCCCGCGTGCAAATCCGGGCCGGCGGCCCTCTACAACCGAGCCAGATGATGCTCCTGCATTCGAGCGATCAGCAGCCGGATCTGACACTCAAACTCTCCGAGGGCATCTATCTCGGCGGAGATCTCCAATTCCTCCAAGAAGCGATGACCGATACCAATGGTCCTGCCGTGCGGCTTTGTTTTGGGTATTGCGGCTGGGGCCCTGGCCAGCTTGAACAAGAATTCCTAGCCGGCATGTGGTTTATCTGCCCCGCCTCTGCTCACCACGTCTTTGAAACCCCGCCTGAAAAACTCTGGCAGACGCTCCTCCGTGAAATGGGCGGCAAATACGCGACTCTCTCGATGATCCCCGAAGATTTAAGCCTAAATTAGAGTCTACTAAAGAGACCCAAATGGCAGACAAATTTGACAGAGAAGAGGCAAAAAAGTTTCTCCTTGCAAAAGAAGAAAAAGAGAAAGAGCATGGAGAAAAAAAAAGAAAAGCCCTTCTCAGTAAAACAATCTCAGTACTAGAGAAAGCTTTTAAAGGATCGTCCGTTGAAGTTTATTTAATTGGATCGATTTTACAGCCCTTTAATTTCACCTCCCAATCTGATATTGATGTTGTGCTTAAGAACTACACCGGTGATCGATTCGAATTTTGGGCAAAACTAGAAAGGGAAATTGGGAGAAAGGTCGAAATCATCCCTTTTGAAACCTGTCATTTTCAAGAGCTTGTTATAAAAAATGGTTTTAAGGTAGTTTAGTTGAGATGGAAAAATATGCGATTCTTTTAGGATATTTTGATAAGCAGATGATTTTCGTGAAAAAGCTTTATAGCGAAATCATAATTATCGATGTTTCTCAATACGAAAAACGTTTCGTTTTTGCCATGCGAGTCCAACAATTTTATACAGCTCTAGAGGATCTGTTCAAACAGATTGCAAAGTCATTTGAAAATCACATCGAAAATATGAGCAATTTTCATAAAGAACTTCTCTCGCGAATAAATACCGAAATTCCCAAGATAAGACCCGCTGTAATCTCCAATAAAAGTTTACTTCTCTTGGATAAGGTAAGGAGTTTTCGTCATTTCATCCGCCATGCTTACGATTGTGAGCTCGATGAAAATGAATTAATTCTTATTCAGCAAAAGTTAAAAGAAGACTACTCTCTTGTAGAAATGGATTTGAAAAAGTTTCGATCATTTGTCTTAAGTCTATCGAGCAATTAGAGTCAGTCTGCTATAAGGGCTGGGTTTCCGTGCTGTCGATGGATGAACTTCAAAAGCTATTTTTTTCGTGAAGACTTCTTTTTCTTGGAAGATTTGATGGGGACAAGAACGTATTTGTACTTAGGTTTGATTTTTACAACTTTGCCTCTACGCGTACCTATGAGCGATGTACCTGTACGAATAGCTGTTTCTAAAGCTGTTTGATAAGCCTTCTCTTGAGACTTAATGATGATCTGCATGATTTCGTTTTCGTCCATGTCATCCATGAGCGGCAGTCTTCCTTATTTTTTTCCAAACAGTCTTATTTTCTACTTTTATAGGATATTCTATGTTTTTGCTAGCAATAATACGATCCGAAACATCCAGTGGCAATGAATTATCTAAAATAATGGCGAAATCAGCAAATGGAAGGTAATACTGTAATAGGTTTTTTAATCCTGTATAATATCTTCTTCGAACGGTCTCTGCCGGGACATGATGCCCGCCATGGATAACTCTACTATGGACACGTTCTATGGCTTGTTGAGGACTAGAAACCCACAAAAAAACTAATCCTACCTGATATCCTCGTTCTTTTGCCTCTCTGAGGTATTTAAGATAATTGGTTCCAGCAGCAGTTGTTTCGAAAGCAAAGCTCTTATTCGCTTCCAACAGTTCTTTAAGCCTTGCGATCATCAACTTACTCGCAGATAGGGCGACAGTTTCTGGATGTAATGGGGCAAGTCCCCTGGCAATCTCATCTGCATTGATAAATTCATAGAGAATCGGCAAATCCGGAATCAGTCTGGAGGCAATCGTAGTCTTGCCAGACCCATTGGGGCCCGCAATCATTAATATTCTCTTTGACATAGGGCAAGCATACCCTGCGGGAGAATTTTAGGCGACTTCAGAGACTTTGATCTGCGTCAGTGGAAGGTCGGGGAAGAGGGCCGCGCAGGCCTTGAGAACAGAGTCTCGCTTATCTTTCATGACAGATTCAAAATGATCGAGCGCTGAAAGCGCTCTTTGCAATTGAAGCGGAGCGATGGACCGATGACGGATGAGCAGCGCTGGGCCAAAAAAAGCAAAGAGGAAAAAGTTTTTGTCTTCTTCCGTCCATGGCTTCATCGTGCTGATCATGCGGGCATAGCCATAAAAAGAGGCAGCCATGGCTGCGCCGGTATCGACACCGTCTTTATCGCTGAAGCTGAGAACATCGGGATTTAGCGCATCGATAATCCGTAAGATCAGGAAGAAATAGAGAATCTGGATAAAATCGAGCCTTTCTTTTCGGGAAAGCCCCGGTTTTTGATGGAAAAAATGAGTGTAGACAAAGCTAACGAGCCCTTCGATGATCTTATGCGTTAGGAGTTTCTCGGGATAAAAGAAGCCGCAGTCTGTGCTTCCGGCAATTTGTTTAATGCAGAGATCGCAGAAATCTTTGGCTTTGAGAACCTCGGCATAGTCGTTGATCTGATGGTAAAAGTCGGTATACACTGGCAAGGTAATGACCTGAAGGACTTCCGTAAACTCCCCTTCTTTGGAAAGCCCTTCCATGATCGACGAGCGGGCATGCTCTTTCCATGAGGTTCTGTCTTGGAGATTGATGTAAAGATGCTTTCGATTGACGAGAGAGCGGAGATATCCCTTGAATTCAGGAGTGATCGAAACGCGGTCGATCATCGCTTGATGAATGGGGCATGGGAGATGGACAATGCTGGTATGTGTCGTTTCTGATGAGAGATTAAAAATATGGCTCGGCGGATTCTTTTGGACAAGAGGATCGAATCCTTTTTTCTCTTCGCCATAGCGGAAGACCTTGAGGATCTTCATGAGAGGGCCGCTGGGGGATTTTCGGAGCTCATTTCGAAGTGCGGTTTCAATCGAAGAGAGCGTTCCCCAGAGCGTCGGAAGCTCCACGGCCGTATTTTCCACGACATCCCGGATGAACGACATAATTTCGTGACGAGCGCCGCTACGCAGAAAAAGTGCATTGCAGAGATAATGGGTCAATTTTAAACAGACGGTCTTGAAAGAGGACAATTTCTCCAAAGCCGTTGTTCTCCACTGGTTATAATCTCCAGTCTCCAGGACTTTTCTTAAATACATTTCAAAATCGATAAAATAGTCGTCGGACGATTTCCCATACGAATTATGCATCAGGTTCTTCGGATTGGCCGACAGCATCAGAGCCATCACAGCAGAGCAGAGCGCTGCAGGACCCTCTTGTTCCCGATGATGCAGAGCCTCTTTGTAAAACCGGTCAATGAGGTCGGTCGCCTCTTGCAGAATCTCTTGCGCAGAGACATGCAGATCACGGTCTAGGATCACCTCCATCCGTCTCAACATGTCTTCGCGGTCTTTCGATATCAAGCTTTCATCAAAATTCCCCACCATCCGGATATGGCGCAGCAACTGGGGCGTAAAAAAAGGTGTCCCGTCTTCTTTGGAGATATAAAACAGCTCGTATTCATCATCTTGCTGGACAGCCTCGAGGTCTTTCAAGGCTTGTCTTTCATATTCGAGTTCACCTTCCTCCCCTTCAGATTCCCAGCTCTCCGCTGCTTTTTCTTGTTTAACCCTGGAGAAAACCTTAGAAAGGTAAAACTGCTGAAGCTGCTGAAACTCAGGGATCGCTTCTCGATGAGCCCCCTTGAACAACTTAGTATATTTGCCGACCTTGTCGACAGCTTCTCCAGCCAGCTGCATCATCGCCTGGAGCCCCTTCTGGGTCTGGGGATTGCCGAGCTCGGTCCGTTCTTTTTGGTAGAGATGTTGGAGATAAGAGGTGAGCGTCTTAAACGTCTCACGGATAGCATCTTGATTTTCTTCGACCTTGGCCAGATCTGTCCACTCAGTCCATTCGGCCCCCTCTTTTTCGGCGTCGAGGTCGGCTAAATGGGAAAGGTTGTCGACCGCTTCTAGGACTGTAATCCGTCCACGTTTCTTCTTTGCCATTACCTTGTCTTTTTATTTTCATTATAATTATATAACCAATTAATTTGTTTAATTAATGCAATTAACTTAACTAAAGACTTTTAAAAGAAAATGAAAGATGGCACCCGCGATGACGGCGGCTCCGGGTAGGGTCAAAATCCAGGCAATAACGAGTTTTTTGGCCGTCTGCCACTTGACGGCTCGAGTCCCATGGGCAGATCCGACTCCAGTAATGCTTCCAGCGATCATATGCGTCGAACTGATCGGCATCCCTAAAAGGCTGGCAATGAGGATCACCAGAGAAGCGCTGCCCTCGGCTGCAAACCCTTGAATCGGTTTGAGATGCGTGATCTCATATCCCATCGTCCGGATGATTCGCCATCCCCCGGTTGCGGTCCCCAGCGCCATCATCACCGCGCAAGAGGCAATGACCCAGAGAGGGATATGCGACGTCGTGATCGCTCCTGCAGCCAAAAGCCCCAAGGTAATAATCCCCATACTTTTCTGCGCATCATTGAGCCCATGCGTAAGAGCCAGACAACTAGATGTCATCAGCTGCAGATGATTGAAGATCTTTTTTTCTCCGACCTTAAACCTAAGCAGCAGTCGCATCAGCATAAAAGCCACAAAAAAACCAATCAATGGAGAAAGAACCATCGGAATAACGACTTTGAAAATGACGTTTCTCCAAATCACAATCTCAGCCCCTCCATGAACGAAGGCGCCGCCGATCAATCCTCCCACGAGCGCGTACGAAGAGCTGCTCGGGATCCCAAAGTACCAGGTAATGAAGTTCCAAGAAATAGCCCCGACAACGGCGGCCAGCACCATGGCTTGCGAAGCATCAGCCACCTCAACAAGACCCGTCGTGATCGTCTGGGCAACGCCGCTGACCTGCGTCGCTCCGATAAAGTTGAAAATCGTGGCAGAAATAATCGCCACCAGAGGTGTAACGATTTTTGTAGCAATCGGCGTGGCCACCACATTCGCCGCATCGTGAAATCCATTCGTATAATCGAACAATAACCCCAAGGCAACAATGAGCAGGACGATTTCTGATCCCATGCTTTTTACATACCGACAGTGGACATTTAACAAAAGGTCCTATAAATGTGGGTTAGAGACTGTTGTCGAACTAAGCCTTCGTCAATAGTCTCTTAAACGGGAGACCTAATATGAAACTGCTTGCAGCGATCGTTTCCATTTCTTTGGCGTTTGGCTCTATCTGGGGCGCAAGCATTGAAGGGCAGAAAACAAATAGTGGCGTTCGGGTGATTCCAATGAAGCCCACTCCCGAGCCCGATGAAGTCGAAGTCCGGTTTGCTTTTCCTCTAGAGGGCGAACTTAAAAATGACAAGCCTATGATCGTTCAACTGCGTCTAGAAGCCTTTCCTATCGGTTTTGTCAGTGATTTTCCCCGCGCACGAGAAATCCGCGACAGCGATGAGGGACAGGCCGTCCGTATTATTCTCGATGGAAAACACTATTTCGACATCAATGAAGCGATCGATGATGTGGCAGAAAATGAAGAGATCGACTTTGACCAGATCCTCGAAACCAAGATTCCTTACGACCTTTCTGACGGGATTCATATCTTACGCGCTTTCCCCGTCCGATCCTTTGGCGAAAGCTTGAAAAATCCCAAATGCTTTGCATCGACCTATTTCTATTTTGGAAAAGCCGAGAAAAAACCTTCCATAGATTTAAACCGTCCTTACTTGACGTATAACGCTCCTGAAGGAAAATTCTCAGCCGATCAACCGATCCTCCTCGATTTCTACCTAACCAATACCCAGCTCTCGAATGACGGCTATAAAGTCCGCCTAACGATCGATAAATCTGACAAACGTATCTTGACGGAGTGGGTGCCCTATTTTATCTACGGACTGAAAAAAGGATCCCATACGATTAAATTGGAACTCCTCGATCCCAGCGGTAAGGTCCTGCCTCCCCTCTTCAACGACTTAGAACAGACGATTACTGTGAACTGATCAACAGTTATTAGCGACGGTAGACCCCGTTGTTGATATCGAACACAGCGCCCGTATAATGCTTGCTTTGGTCGCTGAATAAGAACGCCAAGGTATCTGCAACATCTTCTGGGCATATAGGGTCCTTGAGTAGCTCGGCAGTACGATATTCTTCGATACGCGAGGGTGGGACATTTTGGATAAGGTTAGGGAGCGTTTGCGAAAGATTTTACCCCTCCAGCTGCGTCAAAGCCCTTATAATCGACGATCGCAAGTTGATCCGTATTGCATTAATACGAATCAACTTGCGAAGCCTGCGGTCGTCGATTCTAAGGAGCTTTCACGTCAGCTCGAGGGGCAAAATCTTTTGCAAACGCTCCCTAGTGCTTACAAGAGCTGGGGCAATTGCATTTACACGAATATGTGGTGCAAAGTTCATCGCGCACGATTTTGTTAGCCCTATAAGAGCAGCCTTTGACAGCCCATAGACAGCATCCGAGCTACCTTCTTCACCGGCAACCGATGACATGTTGACGATGACTCCCATCCGGCCAGCGGGTATTACGATTTTTGCAAATTGCTGACTAAAATAGATGGCTCCACAACAGTTAACGTAAACAACTCCTTCCTAAAGGAAGGAGCTTTATAGTCAGCTCCTAAATAGAGCTGCCACCTACGTGCGGCTTACATCGCACGTTGCGCAACCTATAGATTGCGCAAACCTGCAGAGATTTCGACTTGCGTTCAAGTCGCTGTGCTGCTGGTTTCCACAAGAGCATTTAAAGTGGTGTCTTTCTCGGACACCTAAACAACCACATTGGGAGCATTCTTGGCTACTGTACGCAGGATTGACATATACGATCTGAAGCCCTTGGCCCATCGCCTTGTAATGGATCATCGTTTGGAGCTGTCGAAACGCCCAGCGGTGAAGTCGAGATCTAACTTTTTTTCCGGCTTTAATACGGGCTCGGATGTGGGTCAAGTCTTCCAAAATAATAATCCCTGCTTTTTGTTCAATTGCCTCTTTAACAATCGCTTTGCTCACTTGATGGTTGATATGCTTGATACGGCGGGCTTCTTTGCCGGAGATCTTCTTCAGCAGCTGTTTAGACGACTGAGTACCGTTGGACTGAAGTCTTTGCCGTTTGGCAAGATATTGATTTCTTGCATGGCGGATCTTGCCTCCGCCATACATTTTTCCTGTGCTGGTTGCTGCCAGTACATTTTCTCCCAGATCTACACCGATTATTTTAGTATTTTCTGTTTTTGGAGGATCGGGAAGCTCCAAAACCAGGTTAAAGTACCACTTGCCTTTTCGGTAAATCAGTTCGGCTTCTTTTGGAACTCCTTGAGAAAAATACTTCTCTTGAAAAGGACCGATGCGCATGGGAACTCGAATGCGTCCTTCAAGGGTATACAAAGAGAGAATATTCCCTTCAATCGATTAGGTTCTCTTGTCGAAATGGACGCTTCTATTTTTACGAAATTGAATCACCGGCACAGGCTCATTTTTATCCACAGCTTTAGCTTTATAGGCCTTGCATACCGAGAAAATAGCATTGCAGACCATTTGAGATCCCAGCGGAGAAATTTTTCTTATTTTTTTATAGACCAAGTGATGCAAATCGACACGATTCCAGCATCTTTCCTCGATAACAATGGGAACAATCTGATTACAGGCCAATTGATAGGCGTCCTGAAGCTTCGCAAACTTCTGCTCATCATCGCTGGTTGTTTTAAGGGCTATGCTAATGCTGTACTTCATGCATCGCCAAGTATATTTATATGTTATTTTATTTTAAAATTTATAAGAGGAGCAGCACTTCCTCACAGCCCTAAAGGGCTGGGTTTCCGTGCTGTCGCTGGATGAATAACACGTAGGATCTCTGCTGCTGAATAATCAAAAATGCTTTTTCCAAGATAGATACCTGCATTGTTGACTAAATACGCTGGCTGCTCTTTCTCCTTCGTTAATTGATCAAAAAAGTTCAAAACTTGGCTGTTATCAGAAACATCGACCGCAAAAACTGAGAGATCATCATTGCGGAATAATTGCTTTAGAGAAGCGAGACTCTCGACATTGACATCGCACGCCAACACTCGGAACCCATCTTCTAAACATCTCTTTGTTATTGCCTTGCCGATTCCATTACCAGCCCCAGTTACTATAACAGTTTTCTTTAACATGTGCCAAGACCCCTATATTCGTTGAGTGTACCTATAGAATAACAGTAGAGAATTAAAAGTCCTCTCAAAAAAACCATAGAAATGATAGGATAATACCATGGAACTAACCTCTTTAAAGCACGCCTCTCAGATTCAAGTTGATACCTGCAGGTCGTCGCTCTTTGCTGCTCGATTTTTTATGTTTTTCATAAAAATAAAGAGCTGTATGGCTAGGAGTTAAGTTTCATTAACCAAAGCCCCCGGCTCTTCTTGAGTCGGGGACCTCCTTTAAAAGGTCAAAGCCCCGGCTGAATCCGGGTTTTTAAAGGAGATTTTATGTTAACGAAGTCACGATCTATCTTAGCATGCCTTATTGTCATTGGCGGTATTTTCTCGTATAAAGCTTTAATAGCCCCAAAAGAGAAAATCTTAACGATTGGGATCCTACAAACAGCAAGTCACCCAGCCTTGGACCAAGCTCGTGAGAGTTTTGTCACAGAGCTAACTCGGCTTATGCAAGGCAACGTTTGCTTTGTGAATCAAAATGCGGAAGGGTCTCTTTCTTCTGCTCAAACAATTGCTAAAAACTTCCATGTGCACAAGAAAATAGATGCCATCTACGCCATTGCAACACCTGCTGTCATGGCCTCCTCACAGGTCGAAAAGAAAAAACCTATTTTTATTGCAGCAGTCTCTGATCCGGAGTCATTGGGAGTCATTTACTCTGGAACGAATGTTTGCGGGACAACTGATCGCATTGACACAGAAGCTCAGGCTGATCTTATTTTGAAGCTTGTAGCTCACGTTAAAACGGTTGCTATTCTCTATAATCCTGGAGAAAACAACTCTGTTGTAACGGTTAAAAGAATGCAAGAGTCGCTTGAAAAAAGAGGGCTCAAAACGCTTTCTTTTGGGGTGCACTCCGAGAGCGAAATTGTACCTACTGTCAATGCTGCTGCACGCAAAGCAGAGGCCATTTTAATACCGACTGATAATTTGCTTGTCGGGGCTATGCCGATTGTTGCAAGAGAAGCTTTGAAGAATAACTGCCCTCTCTTTGCAAGTGATCTTCCTTCTGCCGCAAAAGGAGCCCTTGTTGCTCAAGGAGCTGACTATTCTGATTTGGGAAAACAAACTGCAGAAATAGCGTATAAAGTTCTCGTTTTAGGTAGCTCTTCGGATCATGCTGGGGTTACCCACCCATCCAACTCAAAAATCGCTATCAGCAAAAGGGTTATGGATCACCTGCACGTCTCTTTGTCCGAAGACCTGGTTGATAATCAGGATGTTAGGTGGGAGAAATAATGATGCGCAATTTCCGGTCATTTGGTAGAATGGCGGCCATGGAATACTTTGTGGTTAGTACTTTTATTTTTGCTACTCAGTTTTATTATCCTTTCTTTAGGAGAAGGGAGCTGGCTGGCTAAAAAATGTGACCCATTTACAGCCCCGGCTCTTAAGCCGGGGCCTCCTTATTGAGAAGCCTCGGTCCAAAGACTGGGACTTTTAACTTTAAGGAGAAATTATGTTTTCTAGATTGTTACTTATTTTCGCTTCAATAGGTTTGATTGGTTGGCTGACTTTTAAAGGGCTATCCAAATCTGACCCCATGACAACCATTGGCATTCTTCAAACAGCAAGCCACCCAGCACTTGACCAGGCAAGAGATGGATTTATGGCTGAAATGCGTCACTTATCGACAAAAAAGATCGATTTTGTGGTTCAAAACGCAGAGGGGTCTCTAACGCAAGCGCAAAGCATTGCAGAAAATTTTCATTCGCACAAAAAAATTACCGCTATTTTTGCCATCGGAACTCCCGCTCTACAAGCTACTGCAAGAGCAGAAAAACAAAAACCGATTTTCTTTGCTGCAGTCTCTGATCCTGAAGCCTTAGGCATTATTCATCCTCACACCAATATCTGCGGAACAACCGATCAAGTCAACACAGACGCCCAGGCAGAGCTCATCTTAAAACTCATCCCCCAAGTCCAAACCGTCGTGCTCATTTACAATCCCTCTGAAAACAACTCTCAGCTGATGGTCAAAAAAATCCAAGCATCTCTTGAGAAAAAAGGTCTTAAACATCATGCGGTAGGGGTCCATTCTGCAGGAGAGATGCCCCAAGCTGTGAGAGCTGCCTGCGCTAAAGGAGAGGCTATTCTTATCCCGAACGATAACCTCATTGCTAGTAACATCACCCTTGTGGCCAAAGAAGCAGCTCTTAGACACTGTCCTCTTTTTGTTTCTGATATAGCTTTGGTCGAAAAAGGAGCGGTTGCAGCACAGGGAGCAGAGTACGCGGATATGGGAAAAGAAGCTGCTGTGATGGCTCATCAAGTGCTTTTTATTGGTTTTTCTCCTGAAGCTGCTGGAATTGTTCACCCCACACATCTAAAAACGGTCATTAACAAGGCTGCTCTTAAAAGTTTGCAGATTGAGCTTCCAGCAGAAGCCACCCCAGCAAAAGCCATCAAGGAATAATTATGGATAACGAGATTGTTCATATTCTAATGCACGTCCTTTTACAAGGTTTGATCTATTCTTTCGTTGTAATGGGCGTCTATCTCTCTTCTCGAGTGATCAAGTTCGATGATCTAACAACAGAAGGAGGATTTGGCTTTGGAGGCGCGATTACAGCGCTTTTGACCACTTTGGGCTTCTCATCATGGCTAACATTACCTATCGCGATGCTGGGAGGCGCTTTGGCAGGAAGTGTCACAGCTCTTTTGCACACCAAAATGAAGATGAATCACCTCATCAGCGGGCTTGTTGTTACAACAGCTCTTTTTTCCATTTGTTTGAAGCTAGCAACCTCCAATCTCCCACTGCCAGAATCGAGGTCCATTTTCCCTGCTACACCGCTGTTATCCATTGGACTCCTCTTAACTCTTGTGGTAATCGCTTACCTCGGAATAAGACAACTCCTTCGCTCTGAATTAGGCCTTCTTTTCACCGCTGTTGGCAGTAGCCCCCAGCTCGTGACAAGCCTAGGGAAAAGCGTTGATAACTATAAAATTGCAGGTCTTGCCGTCGCCAATAGCCTAACAGCATTGGGAGGCGCTCTTTTTGTTCAATGGAGCGGTTTTTTTTCTATCACAGGAAACATCGGAACGCTTGTTACAGGCATTGCAGGGCTTATTTTAGCAGAAATGGTTAAACCAAAATTCGGCATGAGTTTAGTTCTAGGCGCCATTCTTTATCAAGCGCTCTTTGCTATCACCATCGAACTTGAGCTGCAGCCGGTTTGGAATAACCTCATCAAAGCCGTGCTCATCGTTGTCTTAACCCAATTGAAACCACGTCAAGAAACAACCCCGAGATAAACCCATGCTTCAACTCTCAAGCGTATCTAAAAAATTCAATAGCCTCCCTGTCTTACACTCGTTCTCTTGTACTGTAGGTCCAGGAGATTTTGTGATCATCATGGGCCCTAATGGGACCGGAAAAACAACACTTTTCGATATTATCTCTGGAAAGATTGCTCCTGATCAGGGTTCTATTTACCTGGATGGCAACGATATCACCTCGATGTCAGAGCAAAAAAGAGCAACGTTTATCAGTCGGCTCTTTCAAAATACCTATCTAGGCTCATGCTCTACTCTAACAGTGCGAGAAAATTTGGCAATGGCCACTCTAAAAGAGAGACCTGCAGGGTTTCGGCTAGGAATCGCCACTTTTCCAGAAAAAATCGTCGCAGAGTTTCTTGCCCCTCTGCACTTGGAGAAACTTCTCGACGTCCCTATGAGCTCTTTGTCAGGTGGACAAAGGCAAATCATTGCGTTCGTAATGTCTATTCTAAAACCGCCTAAACTCCTCCTCTTGGATGAGCCGACAGCCGCTCTTGATCCGACTTCTGCAACTGAGCTTCTTTCTTCTGCAAAAAAATACGCCCAAATGCACAAAGTACCCATCTTGCTGATCACCCACGATCCTATGATCGCCAAGCACCTAGGGAATCGGCTATGGATACTTGGAAATGGAGCCATTCAGAAAGAACTGGGGCCCGAAAAAAGCGCCATGGCCCCCCATGACTTTTTCCACCCCATCCATTATGAAGCTCTTTAGAACCTATAGTCCGTATGTAAGAAAAACTATACTGCTCTATGCTGGGTAGCAACCACCGCATGAAACAGGGCTAAGTGAATGGCTGTGTACAATCCGTGTACAATTCAATCCCACTTATAATCAGACAGTTGTGATTAAAGATTTTTTTATGCCCAGAAAGGAACATACGAGGCACTTTTACCAACCCCGATTCCTTAAAACGATCTTGTTCAAACTATTTTTTATTTTTACAAGAGGAGGTATACTGCGACTCTTCCAATTGTGTGAATTAGGATACTCTCTTACTCTCGCTCACCTGTCGCAATCCACGCAAGGTGGGGCGAAGCCCAAGTGGCAACTCGATAAAGATAAGTCGCCTCTTTATCACGGGACTTTTCGAGTTCATCATTATATCGTTCATACGCTCCAATCCAATACAATCCAAAGGCGATGTGTATGATACCCTTCAGAGCCCACTGGGTCGGAGCATCCCTTAAATTCCAACGCTCGATCGTATAGACATTCATCTGATAAAGCCCGAAGATCGTTGTGAAGAGACCAATCCCCAAACGAGACTCCGGTAACTTCCAAAGTGCAATCCACATCAAGTGCGATAACAGGTCGATCTTGAGCACAACTCTTTGCATCGTTGCTGAAAAAAATGACGATTCCTCTCTCGTCCATCTCCGCATTGTCTGCAAAGCGCAATGCCCAACTTCCATCGCACCCGAGCATCCGCCTATGATCCATTGCGACCTGTGTGAATCGGCCATCTTAATCAGGAAAAGATTGATTAAAAGAGAGAGAGGCTCTAACGAAAAAATAATCTTGCCTACCCTAGCACTAAAAAACCTCACTGGAACTGCAAGCGATCTGAGTGGCTCGCATTGCTGACCTTTATACAGCCCCCATACAATTCCACACGCAATGACCACTCGCGATGTTGAATAGATAAAATCCCGCGCTTTTTCTTTAACATCTTTGTACTCCTCCCCTGAAAACCATGCCGTTGGAAAAGCCACCAGATCCTTGGCAAATACAAGCACTGACATCGTCACTCCAATTTTTTTTTATGACTATACGTAAAGATTTATTTAAGCACTAGTGTCCTAGTTCTAGCAAAAATGAGTAGTTTTTTTGTTTCTTCTCTATTTTGGTTAAATTCCAATCACTTAAATTTAAAATCTTACCCGTGATATGTAATAAAAGAACCCAATTGAAATAGATGGGTTCCTTTGTTACAAATTAGAGAGATGAAGAGATCAAAGTATCAGTCAAATTGGGGGTGCATTAATGGTTAGGTTAGGCTGATTATGTGTCCTAGTCACTACTTCACCTGACACATCTAACGTTAATTGCACCGCCGGCTATTCTAGCAAAAACAAGTGTCCTGATTTGACACCTCTAGCTCTTTCCAGTATCCTTATCAGCCGTATGAAAAGATTTCTTAAACCTTTTCTTTTTCTACTCTGTTTTGTGATCATCGCCGAATTTTGCAAAGAGCAAACCGGCCGGTTCACCCTACTTCGCATCAGCTCCAAACTCACTCCTCAGCCCGAATGGGAAACGGCTCCTCTGTCTCAAGAAGAAAAAAACCAGATCAAAAGAATTCTCAACCAGCCTTATTCGTACTTAAACAGAGGAGTCCAATCGTTTGTTTTTGCCTCGGAAGACGGCCAGTATGTGATTAAATTTTTTCGGCACGACCATCTCGATTCTCCCTTCTGGCTGACACAGAGTCAAAAAGCAAAAAAAGAGATCCAGCGGCATAAAGAATTTTTAAGTTATAAACTCGCCTACCAAAACTTTCCCGATGAGACCGGACTTGTTTTTCTCCACCTCAACAAAACAAAAGATTTGAACCATACACTCGACCTCGTCGATAAACTGAACATCCACCATCCCCTCTCTCTCGACAACTATGAATTTCTCATTCAAAAAAGAGCCTCGCTCCTCTATACTGCCCTCAATCAAATGATCGAAGAAAATCGAATTTCAGATGCGAAGGAGACCCTTTCCAAGCTCGTTCAACTATTAGTTAAAAGAGCTGAGGCGGGAATCGCTGATAAAGACCCCGATCTGATCACCAACTTTGGCGTCATTGGAATAGACCCGATCCAAATCGACGTCGGCCGCTTCAGCCCTTCTTCCACTCCATTCGATAAAGATGAAATCATCCGGATCACCGACGGCTTAAGCCATTACTTAATAACCAGATGCCCTGAACTTGAGCACCATCTTAAAACCCAAATAGATCACCTATGAAACCTAAGTCATACGTTTATCTCCTTGCTTCTCTTGCCATCGGCTACGGCGCTTATCACCTCTCGATCAAGACAGCCAATAAATTCATCCTTTCCGAGATCCAATACGATAGACCGCATGATCCCCGCTTTGACACACGGCCTCTCACCGACCTCGAGAGTCAGGAAGTCGACAAAGCCCTCAGCCAAAATTACACCTATTTCGGCTGCGGCGGACAAGCCTATGTTTTCTTCAGCGAAGACGGCAAATACGCTTTAAAATTCTTCAAGCAGCGGCATTTCCGAGAGCCGACCCATCTCAATTACATCCCGTTTATCAAACGGTACCGCGATCTCAAGTTCGCGAAGCGGAAGAAAAAAATCGCCGTTGAATACGGCAGCTATAAGCTCGGCTTTGAAGAGCTCCCTGAACTCACCGCCCTTGTCTATGTCCACCTCAACAAAACCTCCCACCTCCATAAAAGCATCACCTTTATCGATAAGTTCAAGATCGAGCATCAGATCGACCTCGATAAAACAGACTTCATCCTTCAAAGAAGGGCCCAGCTCGTCCATGATACCATCGACCAGCACATGGCTGCCGGCAATCTCGCAGCTGCTCAGCAAACAATCGACGCCGTTATCGACTTGATCCTCACCCGGTGCAAAAAAGGGTATTACGACAAAGACCCGAACATTGCGACCAACTGCGGCGTCTTAGGCGATAAAGCCATCAAGATCGATGTCGGCCGGTTAACCCTCGATCCAAAAATGGCAAAACCACTCTATTACAAACCCGAGCTCTACCACCTCGTTAAACCATTCCAACGCCGGCTTGCAGAGAAATATCCAGAGCTCGCCCAGTATTTAGACCAAAAAGTCACCGATGTGATCATCCATGAATAAGTGGTTAAAGCGCGGCATCAAACTCTCCTTCTTTTTGATCGCCTTCAACACGATAGAACACTTATGCCACCAGCAGACCAAAGGCTTCTATCTCCAAAGAATCCAGTTCCGAAATGAGCAGCCCCAAACCTCGACTCCCTCTACTCCAAACGCCATCACCCTTTCTGTCCTAAACCAGCCGTTTCATTACTTTAGTCACGGCAATCAGTGCTTTGCTTTTGCCTCTGAAGACGGCAAATACATCCTCAAATTCTTCAAATACGTCCACCCTCCTTCTCCTCTGTGGACCGCAAAAATCCCTCTTCTGAGCCGCTTTAAAGCCTTCCGTCAGACACGGGTCAATAAAGCCATCTGGAAACGAAACCGCGACTTCGAAGGCTACCAAATCGCTTTCGACCGTTTCCGCTCTGAGACAGGCCTTTTAGACATCCATCTTCATCCCACAACAGCCTATCCTACCATCACCCTCTATGACCCCCTTAACATCGTCCACTCTCTCGATCTGAACCAAACCCCGTTCATCCTCCAAAAACGAGCTACGCCTATCTATGAGCAGTTCTCCTCTTGGATCGAAAAAGGAGAAATCGACGCTCTAAAGAAAGGCATCTCCGACCTCGCCTCTCTTTGCAAAGCCCGCATCTCCCATCAGATCTTCGATGACGACGTCAATTTCTACTCCAACTTTGGATTCTGCGAAGGAAAACCCATCCAAATCGATCCCGGCCATTTCAATCTCAATTTCACCTCTTCTCCAGAGCTTTCTTCCCTTTTTGTGGAGCTCAAAGAATGGTTCTCAAACAACTACCCATCGATGGTGACTTATGTTGAAGACTGCGCACTATCTCAATAGACTCTTCCTTTTTATCACCGTCTTTGGCCTCGCCTATTTCTTTTCCGATCTCGCCACCTGGGGATTTACCCTCGCAAGACTCCGCACCAAACAACCGCTCGGCCCCTCCAAAGGACTTGATCCCTACCTGATCTTAAAGCAAAAATTCACCCTCCAAGGCCAAGGCGGACAGTCGTACGTTTTCATTTCCGAAGATGGAAACTATGTTCTAAAATTCTTCAAAGAGATGCCCCGTCCCTGGATTCCCTTCCCTCAGTATCATAAGAAAAAGCTGAGAAAACTCCTCCGCACCATCACCGGCTACCACCTCGCTTTTGAGCGGCTCCCACAAGAAACCGGCCTACTCACACTCCATTTTTCTCCGACCTCCTCTCCCCTTCCCACCATTTTAGTCGACCGTCTTGCTATCGAACATACTGTCGATCTCTCTTCCGTCTGCTTTGTGCTCCAAAAACGGGCGGCTCCCGTCGATTCTTTTCCTGAAGCAACCCTAGCTAAGGTCTCCGACCTTTTAAAGAAACGGGCCTCCGCCCATATCGCAGATCACGATCCTCGTCTCTACGATAATCTCGGATGGATCGACGGGCAGCTCGTCTTCATTGATCCGGGCCGTTTTGTCGATGACGCCAATGCAACTCCTGACCTCCCTAAGAAGTTCCTTGACCATCTTCCGAGGCGATTGCAAAACTCATGCGCTCCATAAAATCGCCCTTTTGGCGCCAGTTCTCGCCGCGCAATCTCGCCTGCCCATTCGGGCATGGTCTCGGTTGCGCAGCACGGGCCAGCTTGCTGACCCTGAGAACTGGCGTCAAAATCATCGATTTTCTGGGGCACAGCAATTTTGCAACTGCCTCTTCCATGAAAAAATTCCTCATCGTCTTCGGTCTTTTCTTCGCCGTCGAAAGATTCTGCCATTTTCAGACCGGCGGATTCATTCTCTCTAAAATGGTCCTCAAAAATGTCCCTCATCACCTTTCTCATCATCTGGGCCCCTCCGAAACACTCACCTTTATCGGCGCCGGTAAACAATTCTATGCCTTTGAGACCGCCGACCACCAACATGTCGTCAAGTTCGTGAAGTACAGCGGGCGCCGTCCTCTTCCTTGGCTCGAAAAACTCCCCGCCTCATGGACAAAACACACCCTATCCGATAGAGCTAAAAAACTTGCCAAGCTTCGATCGAGCTCTGCTTTAGCCCTAAAATATCTTTCCTCCGAAGCCGCCTTAACTCCGTATCCACTCCCGCAAACTCTCATCTTGATCGATAAGCTCGGCATCGCACACACTGTTGATCGCTCTCAAACAGAGTTCATCATCCAGAAAAAAGCCATCCCCTTCATCGCCTTCTTCGATCAAAATCCGCTCAAAGCTGAAGCGCTCATCTCTTCGTATATAAGGGCAGTTGAATCGCAATGCAAAAAAGGGATCTCCAATTTAGATCCTAGAGTCGATCGGAATTACGGCGTTATCGGTACCCACGTCATCTTAATGGACATCGGATCGTTCGTTGCATATCCAAAGCTGAGCTACAAAGCCGAAGTTCTGCGTGAAATTTTTCTTGAACTCCTTCCACTGCGCCAGTGGCTCCAAAAAAATCACCCCGAACATGTCGCTTATTTTGACCGCTCCGTTCAAAGACTGTTGTCGAATTAGAAATTGCTTGCTCTTTTTTGTTAATCAATTTTAAAATAACCACCACTTTTCTTTACAAACCACCTTACGGAGGTAAACATGACGGATGCACTATCACCAAGTCTAAGAAGAATCAGTGAATTACAACCTCCCGTAAAAGAGGAACTGACAATATTGAACGTCCTGTATACCCCTGGCGGATCTTCTACCATCAAAGCCAATCTTATCCACGTGTATGAAAATAGAGAACACCGACTCTATTGTATCTTCTTAACAACCGTTACCGCCCTCAGATCCGGAATCGAAATCATTCCCACCACAGGCATACTCCTGTTAAACACAGCGAACTGGCTTGCCGACATCAAAAGTACCCGCGAAGAAGGGGCTACCATTTTTATTAGAGATTTTGTCGACGTTATCCATTGCATTAAAATGACAGTCCTCCTTCCTTTTCATGCCATTGCCGGTTTCATTTCCCCTTCCGATGTTTTCGAACTTTTTAGATACATGCCTGGCGATCAAATCAAATTCGCCATCGCCGATGAAAAGGCTCGCCTTGCCAAAGTCATCGAGGAAAAAGATCTGCAAAAGAAGGCTCTCTTTGATGCCGAAGCGGAACTCGAAAACGTTAAACAAGAGCTAAAAACTACTGACGAAGCACTTACTCAAACTAAGTTTCAACACGGAGAAATACTGGGAGAGCTCAAACAACTCGAAGGAGCAGCAGCACTGCTCAAAAAATTTCAAACTGAGAAAGAGGAACTCACAAACAATATTACAAAACTTAGCAGCGAAGAAGAAACTCTCAAAGCACGCATCACAAGCCTCAACAGTGAAATCGCAAAGCTAGAGCCTGCATTAAAAGACGCTCTAGATAGCAACGCCCTCGCCCTGACAAGTTTACAAACCCAACGTTCAGCCCAAGAAGAAGCGTTAAAAAAAGTCCAAACAGAACTCCAGGCAACACAGGCGAAGAAACAAACGACTCAAGGCGATTTTGATAAACTCTCCAATGAAATGAGAGACCTTCAACTGAAAGCAGCCGACTTAAAGCAAGAAATTTTAAAATTAGAAGCAGCAAAGCCAAAACTTGAAACCACCGTAGCGGAATTACTCACTAAAATCGAAAGTCAAAAGAACGAGCTCTTACAACTTAACACTCAGTACGCCGAAGAAGAAACAAAGATTTACGCCAAATTAGCAGAGTTGGCAAGCCAGATTCAGGATCAGGAAAGAACCCTCTCTGAGCGTGAAGAGAAGATAAATAGACTGCAACGAGAAGAAGCAAGCCTCGTAATTAAACGGGATACACTTTTAAAAACTTGTGGAGACCTTAAACACGATAATGTTTATAAATTGGGAAGAACTAAAGAGACTCTCGAAATAGAGATTAAAACTTGTGGTGAAACAAAAGTCTCGCTTGAGGGTAAGATAAAAGCTCTACAAAAATCACATTTGGAGGAACAAGAATCTCTTAAAAACCTCAACCTTCACAAGAAAGAGTTAGAAGAAACGATTGGCAAGCTCGATAAGCAAAGATTGAACCTCGCAAACGATGAATTGCCTAAGCTTGTGAGTTCTGTTCTAGAGGAAACTAATAAATCAAAAAAATTAGAACAAGAGATCACCGCAAAGCAGAAAGAACTTGACGACATTAATACGAATATTGGGAAGGCTCAAAAAGAACTTGAAGGCATCTCCAGCACATTAGAGGGAAAACGAGTTGAACAAAAGACCCTAGAAGAGACTCTTAAACGCATTCGAGAAGCCAATCAAGGATCCCCAACTTCCAGTGCAAAAACATCAGGCGGAGAAGACAAACAACAGGTAATTACTGATCTAAAAAAAGAACTTTCAAAGCTGGAAGAAAACATCACTGCAAAAGCAGGCCGAGAGTCATTTCTTAGTGGCTCCATTACTCAAAGCGAAATCACTTTAGACAACCAAACAAAAGAAGTGACCCGATTGACAGAAGTTGCCGGATCTTTAGAAACCCAAATTGCAAATCAAAAGCAAGAAGAAGAAAGACTGACTCAGCATCAGCTTAAACTAGGGGAAGAAATCAAAGAGCTCGAGACCAAAGCAAAATCTCTCAATGAGCAAAATACATCTCTCACTGAGCAAGCTAGCACATTGAAAAAGTCCATTGAGGAGATGACGCCCAAACAAAAAGAGCTGGAAGAACACGTTGCTAAAGCCACAGAAGAAAAAGCGGCAGCAGTTAAAAGTTTAGAGACCATCCTCTCTCAAGTTAATGATGCTTCACGCAAGCAAAAAGAGCTCCAAGGTAGTATCGATGATCTCAGCCCTAAGGTCGATTCCGCGATGAACGCTCTATTAGAGTTAGAAGGTAAGAAAGTAGGGCTTGAACTTAAGTACGAACAACTTGGGAAAGAAGATCAAGAACTGAAAAATAAGATCACTGAAACAAAAGCTGACCTTTTTCTCGCTGAAAAAAATCTGGCAGACACAATAAAAGATCACAATGCAAAACTACAAGAGTTTAGAAAAGAACAAGCTCTGTTAACCAAAGAAAACGAACAACTTAAAAAAGAGAATGAAACCACAAAAATTGCTCTAAATGGCCTTGAGGCAGAGCTTAAAAAGCTGACCGATTCAACTCAAAAGTTAAAAATGGAAGAAACAGCTCTTAAAGCCTCTATCGAAGCTGATAAAAAAACTGAAGTAGAAATCAATGCGCGTATTAAACAAGAAACGGAAGCCCAAACAAAACTGAACGAAACAACCGTGGCTTTGTCTAAACAAATACAAGCATTGACGGAGAAAGCAACTGCACAAGCAGAAATTAACAAAAAACTCGAAACCGACTTTGCTGTTCAACAAGCTCATTTGAAAGAAGAGTTCCGCAAGAGTACAGAGGAAGAAATTCGAGCTCAAAAGGCCGTACTTGCAGAAATCAGACAAGGATCACCTAAAAAAACTTTGGAAAAGAAAAATTCGGAGGCGGCAGATGCAGAAGTCACGCGTAGAAAAGAAGAGATTAAGAAGCTCAAAGCAGAGCGCGACCAGATCAAACAAGAGATAGCAGAAGCCATGAAACAAGGCAAAAGTAAAATCGACCAGTTAATGGCTGATATTGAAAGACTCAACACTGAAACTAACAAAGCAAGAGCAAATCGCAACCAGGCCCGGCACGATCAGACCCTACAGCAAAACTCTCGTAAAACAATCGTTCAGAGAAAGGTAATACCCCCCAAAGAGTAGCATCTCTCAAGGGGCAAGTAGTTCAACAAGCACAACTATTAAAGTCGCTACAGGTGCAAATTCAACCACTCCGACGAATAAGAACGATAAATTGTAAATTGCAACAGGAGAAGACCCTGCCTTCCCCTGCTGCTCTGTTAAAGAATACGAGATCTGCAAAACTTCTCTAAAAACTCAATCGATTAAGGTAAATAGTATGTCCAGTAAAGCAACGCTCTATCTAGAAGATACCCCCCTGATTCCAGCCACATCCGTGCAATCGGTTCCAAGATCTGGAAGTCTTGTCCCATGGCTGTTTGCTGCCTTGGGCTTTGGCGGCATGGCTGGTGTTGAGGGTTATTATGCCGTTGTAAGCGTTATAGCCAAAGGCACCGCAGTAGGCACCGTTTTTGGCGCTGGGGCTCTGATTTGCACAGGCGGCTGCGCCTATTGTCTCTACCGCTTTGTCAATGCCCTCAGGGATAGAAACATTCAGCCGATTCAACCGATTGAAGAACCTGCTGCAGCTAAAACCAATACAAAAATGCTCAGTTTTATCAATTCTAAGCTCACTGTAATTCTTAATAAGTCCGAAGAGATCGATCTTGAGAATGGACCTTCCGAATCCCAACTGGAGGAGTCCATCACACAATACCTACTACAGCTTGACCACATACTGCCAAGTCTCAGAACAGAAGTCTCTGACTTGCAGGAAATGATTCAAAAATTATTGAAAAATAAATCGACGAGCACACCAGCCTCGGTCCAGGCTTCTCCAGGAGGTTATTCAGGAGCCGATGATTCACTTGAACAAGACCTTTTAGAAAAACTCAATGCTCTTAGCCAAAGGTTAGCGAAAGCTTCATCGAGCAAAAATAATTCTAGAATCGCTTCCAGAATAAGTTCTCCTGCTAGCTTAGGAGACATCTCTAGCAATACACAGTCTTCCCCTCGATCTATAGAAAATAACACAACAAATAATTCCGCGGCGGATGACGTCTATTCCGAATCTCCCTATAAAGCGAAATCTAATGAAAAAGATCACTGATAGACTTTCATAAGTCCGTGGATGCCGTTGGCGATCGACTGGACGGCCATCGAACCCAAAATCAATCCCCCGATCCGAGTGATTAAGTGAATGCCGGTGTTTCCCAGGACCCGTTCAATCGTACTGGCAAAATAGAGAACCGAGCCTGTGGTGAGCGCCACTAAGATCGCACAGATGGAAAGATAGACATGATTCAGAGGACCCGTCCAAATGGAAGCACCGACGATCACGGTTGTGATTGCTCCAGGACCTGCCATGATCGGCATAGCGAGCGGCACGATAGCGATGGAGGCTTTTTGAAGTCCTTCGACTTCATCTTCTTTTGATCGTTGGATCCGATTTGGGCTGTCATTGAGCATGGAGAGAGCCACGAGGGCCAGAACAAATCCCCCTGCGATTTGGAAGGCCGGGATACGGATTCCAAAAAGATTTAAGCAGGGAAGCCCAAGCCAGGTCACGAAAACTAGGATCACCGCCACAGCAAAGCTGGCCGTGATCGCGATTTTTTTCTTTTCGGCATCGGTTTTCCCAAAACATAAGTTTAAAAGCGCCGGCAGGGCAGATAAGGGACTACAAACGACCAAAAGTGATAAATAATAGTTGAAAACGTCTGTGACGACCATGAACCTATCCGTAAAGTCTAAAAGTTGGATTTATTGTCTTTTTTGTCATATTTTGCAGCCGCTTTTTGGCCTACTTTGAGACCGTCTCCGAATTAAGCTTCTGTCTATTTTGGAGTTCTTTTGAGCCGATTTTTGACTCAAACTGCTGGGGTCATATCAACTATCGTATATGACCCCAGCAGTTTGAGTCAAAAATCGGCCAAAATAGACGAAGCCTTAATCCGGAGACGGTCTCTCATTCAAGTATGTCCTGCAAAGCGGCTGCAAAATCTAACAAAAAATCCTGCAAAATCCAATTTTTTAGACTTTGCGGATAGGTTCATTGCGGTAAACTTCCCTATTCTATAACCTTGTCATAGCAAAACGAGAAATTTATTGGGATAGGTTCTATGAAAAAAAAATTTATTAGGGGCTTGATTTTATTCGGAACATGCTTAATTCCATTAGTTTTGATTTTCCTATCTTCGGGAGATAAAAAAAACAAAAGAGTGTCAAACACTTCCCTCGCTGAAAAAGCCTTTGTCATTGTCGTCCCCTCGTATAATAATTCCTCTTTTTGCCAGCAAAACATTCTCTCCATCCTTCACCAGCAGTATGAAAATTATCGGGTCATCTTTATCGATGATGCCTCCAAAGACGATACCTATGACAAAGTGAAAGCTTTAGTTGATGGATCTCCGAAGAAAGACAAAGTTGTTCTGATCAAGAACACTGAAAATCAAGGCTCGCTTAAAAATCTTTATCAGGCCATCCATAGCTGCAAAGATCAAGAGATTATTGTCCGTGTTGATGGCGATGACCAACTCGCACAGCCGTTTGTGCTAAAAAAGCTCAACAAAGTCTATGCTGATCCTAACGTCTGGATGACCTATGGAAATTACCTCGATACCCCAACTTACAAACAAAAGCCACAGCTGTGTCAAAAATTCCCTAAAACTGTTCTCAGAACCCAGCGGTTCCGCCAGTATAAATGGGTGACATCCCATCTCCATACGTTCTATGCCGGACTGTTTAAGAAGATCTCTCCTGACCATTTGAAGAAAGATGGACAATTTTTGCCTGTGGCAGGCGATGTGGCCATCATCTTGCCGATGTTAGAAATGGCCTCAGGCCATTTCCAGTTCATCGAAGATATTCTTTATCTCTATAACCGGAGCAATCCGCTCAGCGACCATCTGAGCAAACGGCTTGTCTTGCAAAACTCGCTTGATCGGTATGTCAGATCGCTCCCCTCCTACCACCCGCTCGACCACCCCCCGTATGAATGAGCTGATCTTTGTTCTACAGTCGGCCGCCATTGTCGGAGCCTTATTTGCGGCTGTACGGATTGGAAAAGAGGCTCTGATAGCCCTATCGGTTCTTTTATCAGTGCTGGCCAATTTTTTTGTCCTCAAACAGATCTATCTTTTGGGCTGGAGTGTCACCTGCAGCGATGCGTTTGCCATTGGCGGGATCTTTGGACTCAACATGCTCGCCCAAAGCTATGGCAGAGACGTTGCTAAAAAGACGATTTGGATCTCGTTTTTTGGCATGCTTTTTTATGTGATCGTCTCGCAGATCCACCTCTTATTTGTTCCCAGTCCGCACGATACAAGCCAAGACCATTTCACCTACCTACTCACGGCCGCTCCTCGGCTGCTCTTGGCTTCACTTGTGACATTTTTCATCGTCCAGCAGTTTGATGTGAGGCTGTATCAAGTACTCTCGAAATTTTCCTGGCAGATCAGAAGCCTCCTCTGCCTTTTAATTTCGCAAGCGCTCGATACCGTCCTTTTTAGTCTCTTGGGGCTGTATGGACTCATTAACGACTTTACTTCCATGATGATCGTCAGCTACCTCGTCAAATCGGTCGTGATTGGCTTGGTCTCGATTGCAGCACTTTTTTTCAATCCTTTTAAAAAACTCACCAATGAAATTTGAAATTCTTCATACGTCTTCCAAATCGAGAGCCCGTGTCGGCCGCATCCATACGCCGCATGGGACCATCGACACCCCCAACTTCGTTGCGGTTGGGACAAATGGAACCTTAAAAGCCCTCGACAATAAAACCGTACAAGAGATCGGCCTGCAGCTGATGTTTTGCAACACGTATCATTTGCTCTTGCAACCGGGAACTGAAGTCGTCCGTGACGGCGGGGGGATTCACACCTTCATCAACCGCCAGCTTCCGATCATTACTGACTCAGGAGGATTCCAGGTGTTCAGCTTGGCATACGGATCGGTGGCAAGCGAGCTCAAAAGCCAAGGGACAAAGAAAAATGATGGCTCGGTGTTAAAAATCACCGAAGACGGGGTTTTATTCAGATCTTATCGAGACGGCAAAAAAATCCTCCTGACACCAGAGAGCTCGATTCAGGCACAGAAAAACTTAGGGGCCGACATCATTATCCCGTTCGATGAGCTGCCGCCCTATCATATCGATCGGGAAAAGCTTGTTCAGTCATTAGAAAGAACCCACCGATGGGAAGAGAGATCGCTTCAAGAACATCTGAAAAATCCCCAGGGTCAAGCGATGTATGCTGTGATCCATGGAGGGATCGACCCTGATTTAAGGCAAAGAAGCTGCGAGGTCCTCTCAAAACTTTCCTTCGACGGATTTGCGATCGGAGGAAGTATGGGCAAGACCAAAGAGCAAATGATCGGGATGCTCACCGCCATGATGCCGGCGCTTCCGGTCGAAAAACCGAATCATCTTTTGGGCATTGGCGATCTGGAATCAATCACAGCCTGTATTCCGCTAGGAATCGATACGTACGACAGTTCGTATCCAACACGTGCGGCGCGGCATGGAATGGCACTCACAGGAGCTGGCGCTGTCAACCTAACGAAAAGCGAGTATGCGACTCAATTCGAGCCGATTGAAAGAAAATGTACATGCAACACCTGCAGACACTTTACCAAGGCATATCTTAACCACCTTTTCAAAGCGCGCGAGATCACAGCGCTGACCTTAACGACGATCCATAATCTCCACTTTATGGTGGAGCTGATGAAAAACTATCGGACGGCCATCGCGGCAGATCTTCTCTGACCGGCGTCTTCCAGCTGCTGCCGATAGCACCGATAGCAAACAGGAAAATATTTCTCTTCAGCCCCCAGTTGGATCACCGGGCCTTCGAGGGTCGCTTTCCCGTTAACATGCCGGAGATTCATGATCGATTTCCGATTGCAGTAGTAGCAGGTCGCTTTCACTTCTTCGATGGAATCGGAGAGCTCCATCAAGCGGAGCGATCCGGTAAAGAGCTTTGTCCGAAAATCGGTCCTCAGTCCATAGCAGATGACGGGGATATCTTTGTCGAGGGCAATGTCCCTGAGCTGCTCAATGTGCTCCATCGACAAAAAATGGGCTTCATCAACCAGAATGCAGCTGACACCTTCATAGTTGATTTGAAGAAGATCTGTTGTCGATCCAATGAGTATATCAGCCTCACATTGAAGGCCTGCGCGCGATTTAATATTTTCTCTTCCAAAACGGGTGTCCATATCGGGTTTCATCAGCAAAACTTTTTTACCCTGCTGGCGGTAATTATGCGCAACTGCGAGTAGATTAAGGGTTTTTGCGCTTCCCATTGTTCCATGCCGAAAATAAAGCTTGGCCATTTTTAGGCTCCGGGGTTAAGGTTGAATGCGGAATTAGGTTAATCGATTTAGAGATTTTTGAGGAGGTGCGAGAATGATGCTGAAAACGACCCCTGATATAAAAATCCGCGCATTACATGGGGCCGGAATCAAAACCTATATCCCCAGCATTGTGAAAGTCCGCGATGAGGTTTTAAAAGAGTTCCCCTACATGCGGCTCGACCATGTCGATGAAGATACGCAGTATTTCAAAACCTTGAGCCAGTTGAAAGATTCGATTGCGGTGCTCGTTTTCGATGGACCTAAGATCGTTGGAGTTACCTATGGCGCACCATTCGATGAATACTCTGCTGTGCTACAAAAACCGTTCCTTGAAAATCATCTCAAACCATCCGACTTTTATTATTTCGGCATCTGCACGCTTTTAAAACCGTATCGAGGAAGAGGCATCGCCCATCATTTCTTCGATATCCGGGAAGAGCATGCCAAACACCTTAAACGGTTTAACAGAATCTGCCTCTCTAACCTCTTGCGCCCCAAAAATCACCCTAGAAAACCGAAAGACCATGTTTCACTGGAGAATTTCTGGAAAAAACGGGGTTATATCGAAAGACAAGATCTCGTTGGACAGCTGACCTGGAGAGATATCGAAGAAAAAGTGCCTTCCCCAAAATCCTTAGTCTTTTGGGTAAAAGAAATCTGATTGAGCCTCGAACCTATTCTTCGATTCTTAACAAATCAAGTGTTTTTTTGAGTTTTTTTTTGCGATAGTCAATCCGCGGGCTTTGACGTAGCCCAAATGGGGAATTTTAGGCTTAATCGACTATATAACAACTTGAACCTGTTGGTCTGCCCGACATGGGCGTTAATTGGTTAAAGAATTCCCGTCTGTTTTCAGATCGAAAGAATTGACAAATGTCTCATGCTGCTCCTCTCGAGGTGTGTCCGGATAATAGACCACCATTAATCGATAGAGAGTATTGCCGACTAGGATGAGACGCCCTTCAATATGGTTCTGGCCATCTTTCATCTTAAAATCCATCGCTGGATAATTTTTATGTTTGACGATTTTTTGATCGACCATTTCCGTCCCAGGCATATGCTCATGGATCACTTTCATAGCCCCTTTGAGAAGGGTATTCGAACTAAAAAGTTTCCATTTCCTCGGAAGATCTAAATAACTGACAGAAAAAGCGGCATCTTTCACCGCTTTCACTTCGCTGAGGTTGATCGGATCGCCGCTTTCCGTTTCGACGGTTTTGGAGACATCAATGGGCTTCTTCGGGAAGTGGACAGAAAATTTTCCATTATTCGCGATATATTCGACCCAACCCGCATCTGCCACTTGTTGTTCATAATGGACCGCCGCTTCAGAGATGTCTTTTCCATAGAAGAGGCCGCTTCCCGCCGAGCAAGCGATCATCAACGCGAAAAGATACCGCCAATACGAGATTTTTTTCTCAATGATGACTCCAGGCCGTTTGCCCAAAAAGAAGGCTCTTTTAAGACTTTCTTTCCCCGTTAAACCGGGAACAGTAATTCCAAAAAGTTTCTTACCAGGAGTCGTCCCATATCTGGTGATCAAAAACGCTTCCAGGGGGGCCCAAAACAACGGAACCGCCAAGGCAAAATAAAAGTAAAAATTTTCATTGACCTCAACAGGAACCACCAGCGAAAGAAAGACCGAGCAGCAATAGAATAACCCATAATCAAGCAAACGGGCTAAGGATCGTCTTAATAGCATAGTGAGAGTCATTATAGCCTAAAAGAGAGTTCTAAACCAGGAATAATGGCCGTAGGATTAAGTTTTAATTTGATTCTTTTCTGTTTGGGATTTTATTTAGAGTGCGCATAAGCTACAGGGAAATTGCATGATAAACCTCTTAACGTGATGTATTCATAGAGAAAAACAGGATGGACAGGATCGACAATGTCGGCAAGATTGGCAGGATAAAAATGAGACCATCCTGCAAATCCTGCCCGATCTTCCCGCGAAGCGGATCCTGTTTCTCTTCGCGAGCTATTTATCATGCAATTTCCCTAGTATAAACTAGGAAAAGCAGGAGGGAAACATGAAAAAATGGATTAAATGCTTTATTATTTTGATTTTGATCAATTGCAATCTAGTTGCTAGACCCGCTGTGACTGTCTGGGTGCGTTCATTTGGAGAGAGTAGCGCTCAGATTATTAGGCCTTATTTAGAACAGATTGAGAAAGAGCTTTCCACAGATTTTGAATTGCATATCCTCGTGGCGACTAGACCACAAGATCCAGTTCTCAATGCTCTTCAGGGGATGAAAATTAACAATCATCTTACTGTTTTGCAAACAAGGGTTGATTCTGTTTCCACAGGGATTAATGAATTGACCAAGGCGACGCCTGAAGGTCGATATGTCCTTTCACTGTCTCAAGGCGTCAACATCTCTGCAGGAAACGTCGGTGATGCTCTTGCCTTTCTGACTGCGGAAAGCGAGGCTTATGCTCATGGATGGGAACTCAGTAATATGCATAATAAAGGAGCTAGGCCTGGTGAGGGGTGGTACCATACTGCTGTGCTATATCCCCCAAAAACAATTTCCTGGATGAAAGAACATCTTCTTCCCGATTGGGTTGATAATGGTGTTGCTGGTTCTATTTTGGTTGAAGAAGAATCAATACCCCTGGGCGGTAATGAAGAGGTTGTTGTGATGGGAAGAATCATTCAAGAATTTCCGAAGGCCATTTTCTTACATAACATTCGTGACATTTTGGATTTTTCTAGGGAGACGGGTACATATGTCTCTTTTAAGCAAAAAATGAAACGAAAGGCCGCAGTTGCTGACTACTATTTGACAAAGCAGCTTAAGATGGAACCCAACCAAGTTTGGGAGCACTTGTTTCTCATTGAATAAGTGGCTTATAAATCAATAGCGGAACCTGCCGCCAGAAAAAACTTCCAAATGCACCCACTTGCAAATATTGGGTGCATCTGGAGGAATAAAGATATGAGAAAACCAAAATACAAAAAACAGCTGACGAGCCTTAATAACTCGAAAGGCATAGCAAATCCCTATGAAATAAACTCAGGCTATTACAGCGCTAAAAGCTTCAGGGTTAGACGTTCTTTTCTTGAATAAATTTCACCAGGCGTGCAACGAGAAGCTCTCTGCTATTGGCGTTGTCTCCGCTTTGAAGAATATTATGCGCAACTAAATCACCTTTCCATTTGATGCCTAGAGTAGCAAGGAGATTAAAGAGCACCGTACCATTTTGACCTGCTGCCAAGACATCGGCTTGCTCTAACACTTTTTTCATGTCCTCTTCTCTGAAATGAGGGATTCCTTCATATGCAAGTTTTACATCTTCGCACATGGTTTCGAGTCTCTGCTCAAGATCAGCAATATCTTTTTCTCGCTGCTGTATCTTTGTTTTAAGGGAATTGAGTGTAACAATAATGGGCTTCTTGCCATTCGGAACACGCGAGAGATAATCGTTTGCTTTGGCAAAACTAAGCTTTTCTACCCGCTCCCGCAAGAGCCTTAACGTTGAAAAACTCTTCTCACCCCTCTTTTCCGCCTCACCAATTTCTTTGGTCAAGTTTTCCACTTCTTTTTCAGTTTTGGCAATGTTGTCTCCCTGTAAAAGTTGCTGAATTTCTGGTGTGAGAAGATAAGCTTGAATTTGTTCATCGTTTAAACACTCCCAGAGTTTTTGTTTGGTGCTGAGAAAATCGGGGGTCAAACAATTGCACTCCTTAAGAACTTTTACAATGTGATGTGTTTTGCACTGTATAATACAAAGTGTGGAGAGCAATTTTTGAATTTGATCCTGGCTTAAGTCGTTTAACCTGAAACACTTGATTATATCTGCGACAAGCTCGCCCTCTATATTCCATACACTCCAAGAGTAGACGCATTTAAATACCAGGCGCCTAAGAACCTCGTTGGAAATTCTTATAGCAACGGTTGCGGCACCACTGCCCCACCTCCATCTTTCTAAAAAACTACTGCGATACCTAAAAGAAAACCCCAAACAATAACCACCCATTATCCAACCCGGCATCTGCACGATACTAGCGAGCTTCTCAATTTTGATGATTTTATGACCTAGGAAGTGAACATACTTTGCAGCCATTCCAAGTAAGCCAAAGGCAAAAGCTGTTCTAATTCGCAGTAGACTATGCATACACGCCTGCATACGCTCAATCTTTAAACTACTCAGCCGGCGCTCAGGCTGGTTCCAATAGCCCGCTGTAACCATTCGCTCAAAAACCTTAGAAATCAAGGCGGGTAAGACAAATGTCGCCGCTCCTGTCAACAAACCCTGCATTGGATGACGAATATTGAATAACAAAGCATGGCCACATAGGTTGATTAAACCCACAGCTTCAAGACACTCATACGCACTATCGAAGTAAGTTCTATCGGGCTGTGTCCAAGCAACGTCCCCCATTTGCCCGTCTAAGCCTTTGACCCATCGTACAATTTTTAAATCTCCATAGAGCCGACCCAAAGCTACGACAGTAATCGTTGCCAGAGACATCCCCGATTTCCAATAAACTGCACAGATCGTCAGACCTACTAGCGCTAAGCCCTGGACCAACTCTTGGTAACGCTCTACCCGCAGCTCGCTGGGATTCTGCACGCGCGGTATCTCTTGCGCCATTTTCCATCGCAGGACAATTTCTGTGACAACCAGTGCCAAGGGACACCACGTATTGAAGTGCGTATAAGACGTCTGAAGAATGGGCCAAGAAATAAAGGTTAAATGCATGACAAAAATTTTACTGCATTCCTCCGAAATCTCGCAAGTCGCAATAACCTTTTGAACAGCTCCGCATTTTTGCCACTAAAACGAAATAAAAATTTTGCTCAGGTCACGCCGGAGGCAGAACCTTAATGAACCTATCCGCAAAGTCTAAAAGTTGGCTTTTTTGCCTTTTTTGTCATATTTTGCAGCCGCTTTTTGGCCTACTTGTTCAAGTATGTCCTGCAAAGCGGCTACAAAATCTAACAAAAAATCCTACAAAATCCAATTTTTTAGACTTTGCGGATAGGTTCATGGATACGGTTAAATTTAATTTGATTCTTTTTTGTTTGCGAAAAGACGGTTAAATGCGACAGCGCAGACCACACCAACTAAAGCGCCAATCACTGCCCCGATCACCGTGGTTTTGAGGAGCAAACCCTGAGGAATGAGATCATAATTAAAAGTGTAGGGTTGATCCGGATAGCCTGCGAGGGCATGGTTACAGGCTGCGCGCATTATCTCCGAAAAAACGATTTCATACAAAGAACGAACCCCGACAACTCCTCCAATAGATCCCCCAATCACAGCACACAATCCCCCAATCACAGCACATCCGTAAACATTCATGCCGAAGACTATACAAATCTCAATCATTGATCACAAATGCAATTTTCAGGCAAAATGAGACAGTTGCCTTTTAAAAAAAAATTGTGGTCATTACCTATGCGTCGATCGATTTGTGTCTGTGAGCCGATGGGCTGTTATGCCGGAGAAACGGGAAACTTCCGTTTCGTCTATACACCTGCTGTCAATATACCCAAAGGAGCAAAGCTCCGCTTCGATCTCGCGACCAAAGGACGGCCGATTGATTGGCAGCTTCCGCAGACCAACACGAAAATCAAAAAGAACGTGATTTGGGCCCAGCTTCCTGATGGAAAAGGGATTCCAGCAAAAGCTGTGGATAAAAGCGATAAAATGACGCAGGTCTTTGAGTTTGTTCTTCCGGCAGAGGTTAAAGCAGGTGAGAATTTCATCATCTACATCGGATCGACGGTCAAAGGGAAAGACACCGGCAATCGGTGCCAGCTCAATGTTCAGCGCAGAAGACCTTTCCATCTCTACATCGATCCTCGCGGAAAAGGCGATTTCAAAGAACAAGAGACGTTCCACTTAGATGTCCGAGGAAATGTTCTGCATAATATCCGTATCATTGCGCCATCACTCGTCGCTAAAAATAAACGGTTCGATGTGCTCGTCCGTTTTGAAGACGAATATGGCAACTTGACGAATTACGCTCCGGAAGGAAGTCTCATCGAACTGAGCTATGAGAATCAACGTGAAAATCTCAACTGGAAACTGTTTATTCCAGAAACCGGCTTTATCAATCTTCCCAACCTCTATTTCAATGAAGCGGGCGTCTACAAAATTCAGCTCCATAACCTGAAAACAGGTGATAAATACTATTCAGCTCCAATTAAATGCCTTTCCGAATCGATCCATGTCATTTGCTGGGGCCTGCTCCACGCAGAATCGGAGAAAAACGATGCGCATGAGAGCCTCGAAGCCTGCCTCCGAGAATTCCGCGACGAAAAAGCCCTCCAGTTCTATGCGACATCTCCTTTTGAAAGCAGTGACGAGACCCCTCCCGACATGTGGAAACAGATCTCGAACCAAGTCGCTGAATTTAACGAAGAGCAACGGTTTTGCACGTTCCTCGGCTTCCAGTATCCTGCAGAAGAGGGCTTGCGTCAAATCGTCTATTTCAAAGATCTAAAACCTCTGCTGAGAAAAAAAGAAGCAAAAAGCAATGTCCTTCCTAAACTCCAAAAACTTCTCAATCCGAAAGAGGCGCTCATGATCCCATGCCTTACCATGGGGAAAGGATATGAGACTGACTTTAGCCACCTCGACCCAGAACTCGAAAAAGTCGTCGAGATCTACAATGCCTGGGGTTCCTCTGAATGCACTGCCAAAGAAGGGAATACCCGTCCTATCCGCTCTACCTCCAAAAAAGGGGTTCAAGAATCCGAAGCCGGCTCGATTTTGAACGCCCTCAAAAAGAATCGTCGTTTTGGTTTTGTCGCCGGCGGCCTTGACGACCGGGGCATCTATGCCGATTTCTTTGAAAACGACCAAGTCCAATATAGCTCAGGCCTCACAGCCATCCTATCGACCGATCAGACGAAAGAGGCCCTGATCGCCGCTCTGACCCACAGATCGTGCTACGCAACCACAGGCGCCCGCATGATCGTCGGCCTTAACATCGCTGGGACCGGCATGGGCGGAGAACTCAATACCAAAGCAAAACCGGGCCTTGTGATCAATCGCCACATTACCGGCTACGTTGCAGGGACCGCTCCGTTAAAAGAGGCCGTCCTTTTACGCAATGGAGTCCCTCTTAAACATTTCCCTATAAAAGAGTTTGCCTTCGACTTTGCTTTTGATGATTCTGAACATCTCTCTAAATGTGCCCTAGCCTCTCCTGATGACAAGCCGCATTTTGTGTTCTATTACCTCCGTGTCACTCAGCAAGATGGCCACATCGCATGGAGCTCGCCGATTTGGGTCGATTACATGGACTACATGCCAGTCCCAGCTCCTAAAAAAATTAAAAAGTAATGACTGTCACATTTCAAGTCCTAAAAGGCACGCAAATTAAGTTAATTGAAAAGAGTTTTGCGGACCTTAGGATCACGATTTTTCGGGAATATCCCTATCTTTATGAAGGCGATCTCCCCACCGAGAAACAATACTTTGCTATGTTTGGTGACAACACCCTCTGCATTATTGCCAAAGACAGATCTAAAGTCGTAGGAATGATTATAGGAACTCCCCTTCAAGATATCTTTAAGCGATTGCTGGAACCACTGGCTGAGGTTTCTATCGAAAGAATGTTCTATCTTGCCGATATCCTCGTCGTGAAATCTTACAGAGGACAACGCATCGGACATACTCTGTTTGAATTGTTTGAAAAAGAAGTTCGAAAGATTGGCTGCTTCACCTCTATTATCATCCGTGAAATTTTAAAATCACCCGGTGACCAGGCAAAACCTTCCGACTATCGTTCATTAGATTCCTTTTGGGACAAACGAGGATTCAAAAAAATGGAAGGCATTTCTCAACAAGAGCAGTGGACAGTAATCGGCGATGATACCACATCTTCCCACACCATGATCTATCAGGTGAAAAATTTATGAAAATCATCTTAGGATCGCAATCCCCACGCCGCCGAGAGATCATGGATTTTTTTTCACTGCCATTTATCCAAGTCGCCTCAGATTTTGATGAAGATTCCATCCCGTTTGAAGGCAATCCTGCCAAGCACGCCATGCTACTTTCTCAGAAAAAAGCTGAAACCCTTTCCATCCGGTTCCCCAAAGACGTGATCCTCACAGCAGACTCGGTCGTCTTTTGCAAAGGCAAGCTCTACAATAAACCCCGCGATGAACATGAAGCTGCAGCTTTCCTAACGACTTTTTCCGGAAATTGGCAATCGATTACCACCGGGGTCACCGTCCGCCGCGGCCCCGAGGTTTACACCGATTTTGAAGAGACGAAACTTCTCTTCCACACACTGACTCCCGACCAGATCAACAAATTCCATACCCACTGCTATTTTCTCGACAAGGCCGGCGGCTATGCGATTGAAAAAAGTGGAAATTTGATCGTCTCTCGCATGGAAGGGTGTTACTACAACGTCATGGGCCTTCCCATCAACACGGTACAAAAACTTCTGCTGAAAGCTGGCATCGATCTTTGGGACTTCTTAAAAAGTCTCAATTAAACACTAAACACCTTTAATTCAAGTCACTTAAAATCAGTTACATAATAATTTCTCATGCCTCCCTAAATTAGCATTTGCACGTTTGGGGAGACTTTTGATACCATAAAATGGACGCGACAAAATAGCTTTTACCATTCTAGGGGAACTGGATATGACAAGATTCATTGGAAGGGAGAAAGAATACGAATCACTGGTAGGACTTGCCCAAAAAAAGAACGCCAGCCTTGTTGTCATCAGAGGGCGTAGAAGGATAGGAAAAAGCCGTCTGGCTGAGGAATATGCTAAAAGATTCAAAAAATCTATCATTCTATCTGGTATTCCCCCAATCGATGGGGTGACCGCTAAAGATCAGCGAGAAGAATTTTTAAGGCAACTGCAGGAACACCAGCTACCGACCTACAGGTCTGACAATTGGGGCAATCTTTTTTACGATCTTGCTCAAGCAACAAAAAAAGGACGCGTACTGATTGTTCTGGATGAGATCACGTGGATGGGATCAAAAGATGCAACTTTCATGCCAAAACTCAAGACGGCTTGGGATCTCCACTTTAAAAAAAACATCGACCTAGTGATGATCATTACAGGTTCCAATTCTACATGGATTCAGAAAAATATTCTTAGCAGTACTGGATTTTATGGGAGAGTTTCTCTACGCATTTTATTAAAAGAACTTTCTCTTTCTGAATGCAACGCTTTTTGGAATGACTGGCCGGGCATTGTCAGCTCATATGAAAAGTTTAAAATCCTCGCGATTACAGGTGGGATTCCTCGCTATCTTGAAGAACTGAGGCCTGACCTGACTGCAGAGAGCAATATCCAAAGATTGTGTTTTGATTCTGAGGGACTTCTATTCCTAGAGTTTAACCAAATCTTCCATGATCTTTTTCAACATAAAGGATCCTTTTACAAACAAATTGTTCAAATATTGGTGGAGAATCATCTATCCACAACAGAAATCGCTGAAAAACTTAACCTCTCAAAAGGAGGCGATCTGAGTGCAGCTCTTACTGAATTATCTGAATCGGGCTTTTTAGCTCGTGACTATACGTGGTCGTTTGCAAAAAAGAAAAAATCCAAGATCAGCCGTTATCGCTTAAGCGATAATTATCTCCGTTTTTATTTAAAATATATCCAACCCAACTACGAACAAATAGAAGCCGGAAAGGTAAGAAAATTGCCTCTTGGATGGCACTCAATCATGGGACTGCAATTTGAAAATTTGGTGATTAGCAATGGCGCTATCCTACAGAACGTTCTTAGAATTCCTCCTGATGAAGTGATCTTTGCAGCACCCTATCTTCAAACAGCTAGAGCTAGGCGAAAAGGCTGTCAGATCGATTACCTGATACAAACACGATTTAATTCCATTTATATCTGTGAAGTCAAATTTTCACAGAATAAAATTGGAATGGAAGTTATCAATGAGGTTCAAGAGAAACTTCAAGCCCTAGAATTGCCTAGAGGCTTCTCTTTCAGGCCCATCTTAATTCATGTCAATGGAGTGGATGAAAAGGTCATCGATAGTGGATTTTTTGCCCGTATTATCGATTTCTCAGAATTTTTAGCATCTTCATATTGAAAAACTCAACCTTTTGTCTTCCCAGGAAAAACAATATTACGAACACATCCTCAACTAACATAGCGCTATTTTTTATCCTTTGCATCCCCTTTTGGAAATGGGCGGTTTTGTATAATGTTATATTTATGGGACTTCTTAAAACCTGTTTCTTGACCTTCCTCTTGATAGTCTCTTGCCATGCGATGGACAAAGAGCACGTCGCCTATCTCATGCAATCGAAAGAGATCGACGCTTCGATCTCGCTTTATGAAACTTACAAGCAAGAGATGGGAAAGCATGATTTTGAAATGCTCGTTCATCTGGGCACGATCATTTTGGAACAAGGGATCAAAAATAACGACCCGACCATCCAGCTCTCTAGCCTTTACGGAACAGCCATTGCAGGGATGTCCTCTTCGTTGGATATTCTTGAACAAGGGATCAAAAGCCAAAATTTTGAGACTCAGCTCGCTTCCATCCAGCTGCTGGCAAGGATGCATGACGACCGCGGCGATGATCTGCTCACTAAAGCGATGGCGTCGCCTTTTCTCATGGCCCGCATGGAAGCCGGATTTCATCTCGCCTCGCGCAAACACCGAAAAGCCACAGGCCACATCGAAGCTCTGATGTATAAACTTCCACAAGAATTTTGGTTCTACTTCCCGCAGTTTTTTGCGCTGATCGGCACCAACGATTCGATCGATGTGCTCAAAAAACTGATGGAAGATCCCATTTCAATGACACGCGTGGAGGCAATTCTCTGCGCTGCGCGATTTGGCCGTGACGATTTGCTCTATAAAATCCGCGCCCATGCGACCCACCTGAGCCACGATGAGCAAGAAGCCTCAGCCTCCGCATTGGGGATGCTCAATGATTCCAAATCGATCCCCCAACTCAAACGGCTCTCTGCATCAGTGTCGATCCCCGTAAAACTTGCCGCTTGCCGCTCTCTTTATCACCTTGGAGATACGAACGCTTTGTTGCCGATTTTTGACCTCGCCCACCAGCACAATCTTTTTGCCATCGCGCTTTTGGGAGAGCTGCCAGGCGGAGAAGAGGTTTTAGCACCTCTGCTCAACCATGAAAACATCCATGTCCGTTTCAATGCTGCTTTTTCTCTCCTACAGCGAAGAGATCCCCGGTGCCTGCCTGCTTTGGAAGAGTTCCTCCTCACAAGCGCAAAAGACCTCGGATTTCAGCCGCACACTTCGATTGGACATTCTATTGTCTCATGGAAAGTTGTTCCTTCGCTCCAGCAGCATCTCAAAAACCTTCCGTTTGATCTCGCTGCCATTACCTTGCAGATGCGAGAGCAAATGCTTACCGCTTGCTTAGAACTTCCTGAAGATGATTTCTTGAAAGTCGCAGAAAAAATCTTTTTAAATCATGAACTCGACCTGATCCCCCTTCTCGTCCAACTTTTAGAAAATCTCCATACGGAAAAGGCGCTCTTTCTTTTGAAACGGCATGCTGAACATGCCGGTGCCCCGCTCATCCGCAGCTATTGCAACTTGGCGCTCTTTCGCCTCAAAGAAAAAGGACCGTACGAAGCCCGGCTTCGCCACTGGATCCGGCGTGTTCAATCCGATGAAATGGTCAAATTCCGGACATCGCTGCCTTGGCATCTCAGAAAAAACAGCTCGCAATACGAGCTCACCCCGGAAGAAAGCACCCGGCTTCTTTTAGAGGCCTATCAAGCGCTTGCCGACCGGCATGATGAAAAAGGGATTGAGATTCTCCTGCAGGGAATTAAGCAAGGCCACCCAAAAAATCGTTATGCACTCGCTGGACTCTTGATCCACACTCTGCAATAGTTTATCCTTCTTCACCATCATGACAAACAGAATCGAAAAACTCATTTGTACTTTCCCCTCAACAAATCGCTTTGATCAAGAACAGAGCCAGATACTTAAGTTTCCTCTAGAAATCATCAACCACATAGGAAGAACCCTTGTACCGAGAGAGCAAGCGAACCTTTCTTCAACTTGCTTTCATGCGACAATACACGCCAATGGATTCGAAAAAAGTAACCTCCTTTCCCTCCAAGAAGAAATCAGAACTATTAAAGATTTTTTAACAAAACAGTGTAACAGTAATGAAGCTAAAGCAGCCCTTGAAAAGCTAATGCCTCAAATTTACTCTTTATTAGAGAAAATGATCCTACAAAATACGAAGGAAATTAAAACAAAGATCTCTATCCTTCTCTATGAGATTGTATCTAAACTTCCTGATACTGAATGGGAAATATTGAAGACAAATGAAAGTCAGGAGTGCTCTTTTTGGGGATTAAGCTTGTCAGCACTCGCTCACGTCTACTTTTCATTGTTTACATCTACCGTAATCAACAGCGGGCGCGATTTGCATTTTAAGATCTTTCGATTCATCGCAACCTGCTCTGAATTTATTCCATTAGAAAAAATGAAAAGTTCTCTCGAGTTACTTCATACCCAAGACAATCTTAGTTTTTTTGAATTTTTCATTACAGTCGTAGAAAAATTATGCGAGCAAGGGCGATGGGAAGAAGCTGAACAAATAGCTCATTTTGCGCAGCGAGACGGGAAAATAGATGTTTTACAACAATTAGCCGAATATATGTACCTCGCACTCCGCGCACTTGAAAAACAATCTGTACCTCCCCTTTTAGTGAAATTCGCTGGGTTCCAGGTCGATATGACCACATTTCAACAAAAGCTTTTTGCTCCTATCCAACCTCATTTACAACAGCTTTGGGCGAAAAAAATGAATGAAGGAGATGTAGATGGAGTCACCAATGTAATAAAACGAATCGCAGCAAGCTTCCATTTACTGGCAACAACTCTTACCATTTGCAAAAATATCGATCAAAATACTCACACCGCTCATTTCCAGGATAATAACAAAGCGTTAGAGACCCTTTGTCTCTATCTTTTCAAGCAATATTCCATAGAAAACATCGTTTCCTATTTTCTAAACAAATTAGACACCTTCCATGAAGGCAAAATTTTTGCTCTTAGGCTCAGCGCGATGTTAGCCAGGAACAAACAATTCAAAGCAGCTTTCAAAATCGCCGATCATATAGGGAATATCTGGGTCACTCAAGACGCTTTTTACATCATTATTGACCTGGCGTCCATGGATCCTAAAGTCTCAACAAATGAATTGATTGAAGCTCTGTGCTCGATTAGAAATAGCATGCTCTATTTTGACAATTTTCAGCGCTATCAAAAATACGATGCTTTTCCCGGATGGGTACGCCACATCCAAATGAAAAAAGCTCTTCAGTATGCGAAAAATTTTCTGCCGATACGGCTTTTCTCCAGAGAAAAAGACAACTCTTAAAGTAAGATTTTAAATTGCTTTTGGATCGAGAATCGGCCAAACTAATCCGATGAAACGATTTTTGCTTCCGCTAACCCTTGTCTTAGGCGTTTTATTTGCTGAAGATTATAACATTAATCTGAAAGATCCTGTCTTTTCCAATGGAACGATTTCAACCGATAAAGGTGGGGTCATTTCGAATCCAGGCCTTCGAATCCAAGCGCGTCATATCGAATACACCAATAAGGTCGAGGGCGATGTCCCAGTCCGAAAAATTACCGCCGAGGGCGATCTCCTCGTAGAACTTGAAGGCCGTGTCTTTACTGGGAAAAAACTCTCTTACGATTTGGTGACAAAAACAGGCACGATGTCCGATGGCCGGACAGCGACGGAGTTTTACTATATCGGCGGAGAGGAGATTGAGCTGCTTTCTGATGGCAGCTTTTCCGTTAACAACGCCTATTTGACCACGGTTGAGAGCCAAGATGCCTGGTGGGAAATCCAATCGGCCCATATCGACATCAATAGCAAAGGAATGCTCACAGCGAAGAATATCAAGTTCAAATTCTACAATGTCCCCGTTTTCTGGATCCCCTCATTTAAACTCAACACGCATGTTGTCAAAGACTCGCCTGTCCGGTACAGACTTATCTGGGACCAAGTGTTAAAACAAAAACTCTCGATGAGATACCTGCTCTATTCCACAGAGACCTTTGATCTCTTCGGCCGTTTGGACTACCGATTTAAACGGGGCCCCGGCGCAGCGATCGAGACTGATTACCGCTCGCACGACAGACGCACGGTCTTCCAGACGAAAAACTACGGCGCATACGACAAAATCGTCGATGATGAAAAAGGAAAGAAACGGTACCGCCTCCAGGGGCTTTTCAAGACCAAATCTTCAGATGAAAAGACCAAAGTCTACCTGTGTTACGATCGCCTCAGCGACGACAAGATGCCGCAGGACTTTAAGAGCGATGATTTTGAACTCAACACGCAAAAAAGAACCATCCTGTGGGTTTCACACTACCAAGACAACTACTGTGCCCGCATGAATCTCCAGCCACGGATCAACTATTTCCAAAATATCAACCAGCAGCTCCCGCTGATCAATTTTGGGCTCCGCCCTTTTCCACTGGGCAATTCCAAGATCATCTTCGATAATTGGTTTTCTGCCGGCTATCTCGACTACGTCTATTCCCGTAAACTCAAGAAATATCTCCCGAGCACAAAAGCCGGCCGTTTTGAGACCTACAACAGCCTCTACCGCCTTTTTCACTTAGGCCCTGTCAATTTTACCCCTTCTGCAGGATTTATCGGCATTTTCTATACGAACAACCCCCATCATCACGGCGTAGGGCAAGCGATCGGGAATTTCAGCTTTGACTTGAATACAAACCTCACCAAATCGTACGTCGGTTTCAAGCACACCCTCCAGCCGTATCTCCGCTATCGCGGACTGACCGCTCCCACAACTCCCACCCATAATCACTATATCTTCAATATCGATGATGGTTTTGCCCCTGAAAATCTTTTTCGTCCGGGAGTTCTCCAAAATTTCTATCCCATCAAAAACTCTTTGCTTCCCGATGTATCGCTTGATCTCTATACCAACGTCTTTATCGGCCACACCCGCTTCGGCCGCACCGTCCCCAAACTCTACACCACATGGGATTTCAGCTATCCGTCCTGGCATGTCGCGACCGATATCGTCTATAACCTCCAAGAGCTCGTCTGGGATCGCACCAACATCAGGTCCGAATGGACCCTTTCAGAAAATGCAGCCTTTGCGATTGAATTTAGGCACCGGAGCAAATACGACTGGAGAAAAGCCGATCATGATAACTACATTCTCGATATCGAAAGACCAATCGAGCAGCTGATCCATTCCCCTCTCTCAGACGGCCGCGATACGCTGCTTTCTCATTTTCAGTTTCGATTTTCCCCTCTTTGGACTTGCCATATCGACACACACCATGGCTGGGGCCGCAATAACGAACCCCGCTATGATTCCTATGAGATCAAGTTATCGACACTGCTCACCGGCAGATGGCAAGTCTCCGTCGGCTATAAATACACGCCTGGGATCAAAAGCGAGTGGATCTTCCCCTACATCAAGCTCTTAGGCGCTCAGTTTTAATAATCGCTGAGGCTGAGTTCCCCTATATCTGGCAACGTACACAAAAAATCGTCTTCATCTGACTCTTCTTTGATTCTATCTTCATCTGGCTCTTCATTGAATGTTAAAGAATCTTTTAGAGATGAAGCAGACTGTGATTGAGCTTGTTTTTCTTCTGCTTCTTTAAGTTCCTCCTGACGCTGCTTCATTTGGAACTTCGCTAACGCGGCAAGCTGTAGCTTTAGTTTGGACTCTGCCAAGGTGTTTCCCAATAGACCATCCCCTGTAATCCCATTTTTTTCATCAGGATGTCCTTGCATGATGCCATCATTATAGAAATCTTGAGTCATTGTGCCACCTGAGAGCCTTGACTCACTTGCCATTCTTGGGCTCGGCAAAGACGTAGCCGAAGATGAATTCGACTCTGCAACTATCGGTGTTGACGTGGCAGCAGGTGGAACACACAGTTGGAAATCCCATTTGTTTTCAGGAGCAGGAGTCCCTGCAAATTCTTGTATAGTTTGTTGCGCTACCTTTGCAAAATCATCCGAAAATTGATTTACATCATACGAAGATTGGACCGTAGGAAGGTTATAAGTCCGCCCTTCGGAATCGACCTTTCTACGCTTTACTTCAGGCTGGTCTTCAGAGTCAAATGCTGCTCTTTTAAGCTTTCGTTGAGGTTGGGTGATAGGTTGTGTACTCGTTACGTTTGAATGAGTGGGTCCAAGTCCAATGTTGTGGGTTGACATAAATCTCCTATGTTATATCAGTAGAGGTAGTGTTGAAAAAATTCTTCTCCTTCTATGAACCTAATCCTTTGATTCTTAATATATGGTTTTTGAGTCTTTTTTTACTCTTTTCAATGCCGCTTCTTGGTCTACTTATTCAAGTATGCCCTGCGAAGCGGCATTGAAAAGAGTAAAAAAAACCTTCAAAAACCATATATTAAGAATCAAAGGATAGGTTCATGAAGAAGGTCACTTATTGTAAAGACAAGAGACATTAACTACAACGAATTTCTATAACCCCTTAAATTAGTGTTAATTTTTTTTAAATTAAAAAATAGATTGATTATCTTACTTAATTTGCTTTTTTGATAAAATCATTTCCACAATTAAATTAAAAAACAGAGGTGTTAATATGCCAAGAATTTGTCCTTCGATGCGAAGGAATCCGAGGCACAGTTCAGGGTTACACTGTCACGCTCCTCGATACACGAGGACTTCTCGTTTCTCATCTTACTCGTCCTACTCTGCTAGTGAAGCGAGGAAAAAGAATGTGTTTATTCAAAGCTCAACCGGCAATAACCCTATTAGTAATCTAGTTCAGGGCGTGAGACATCTCGTCCAGCGCATTTTTAAAGCCGACGCGTATATCACAACCAATTGGAAAGATACGGGATTAATTGCAGCGGACCAAATGTATGGGTTCTCTGAAAATCTGAAAACACCAGGCAAAAAATCGATTAAACTTCCTCCTAACGCGTTTTACGTGCCTATTGAGACTCGACCAGCAAGCGGTGATGTCGGTACCCCAAGCAGTACACTTGGCAGCTACTATATGCCTTCTATTTTATTTGAGGGAGCAAAGGAAAAAGATGTCATTCATTATTACCTAAAGAACAGAAAAATCGAGCTGACGTTAAAGCAGCAACTTCATCCTCACGAAAATGGAAGACAAAATTTTGAGGATTTTTTTGCTTCCCTGAAACATTATTTCGTGTCTAATCTCCAGAAACCCCGACAACCTATTTATCTATTTTCACAAGATGTTCCCCACGGGACTCCTTGCTTAGGTTTTAGAGCTCTTGATTCGACATTTACTATGACCTACTCACCTGAGACAAACCGATGGGAGTTTTTAAATTACAACGATCTCCAACTCTTTAAAGACTCTTTAGAAAATTCGGCACAGTTTGAAGTGCTTAACTCTTCATATCAAGCAGATTCATCGACATTCACTTTAGGCGCTACCGGATTGAAAAAAGAGGATTTAAAACTCTTAGTCGATCGAAACTACCTAGCTTTGATTGGGAAACGCGCACCCGGCTGCGATGGCGAGGCAATTGAAGGGTTCCATCGGATCCCAACCTTGTTGTCTTTCCAACTGACGGAAAACCGCATGATCGATTTTAAGAAGACCACCCTTCGGATACAACCGAATGGAATTGCAGAGCTCACAGTCGCCTTTAAAAGCGATTTATGAACTGATACGGAATTAAAATTTTAAATGTAGTTTTCAAGAAAATTTTAATACATGTTAAATAGTCTTGTTTTTGCTATCATATTTGCCAACGTGAGGTAGGGTTTATGAGTTTAAGAGTTGATCCAAATCAAAGCTCAGTCAGAGCTACAGTGACAGAGCAGCACCAACGGTTCATAGACCTCCAAAGCAAACTGAATGCTTTATACACACCTAAAGAACCTCCTGCCGATACTGATTGGGACTGGGATACCACTTCTACTACCGCCACTACTGAACATAAGGCGCTGATTAAGAAGTTTTTTCATGAAGACCAACCCTCTAAGACTGAGGCGGTTATAGAAGACGACTTCTTCGCATAAACTATTGATTCCAAGCTAATTACACTTTAACTTTTTTAATATTAATTATTATTTTAACTTGTTATAATTAAGATATAACAAGGTTAATATAATGACTATTAGAGATGTTAAAGGATTTAATCAATTACGATCATTATCTCCTGACACCTTAAAATCAATGTTTGAAAAGCCTGATCGAACTGTCAAAAGAGTGCAGGAGATTGCGGCTGAGGCGTTAGATCAATTGCCAAAGGCCAGCGACTGTGGTCTTTTCCTCTCCTTCTATGACTCCATCGTCAAGCTCGATAAAGAATATTTCGCCCGTAATCAAACCCACCCTTTTACCGATCTTATCCAAAGAATGGAGGCTCAACTTCCTGCAATAAAAGCAAAAGGACAAAAAATAGAGCAAAAGTTCAGAGAAAAACTTGGATCTTTAGATTTAAACAGCCAAAGTTTTAAAAGCGACATGCGAGAGCTTCGTACTCTACTAGGCAGTCTCTCCGATTTTGGAATTTTAACTCCCGAAGAAACGGCTATCTATGAAAAATGCTTTAATGCCATTCAAAATCAATTTAAGGCAGGGCCCATGGAAGTGCGGGCCAATGATATTGTGTCGAAGATCGCCCCTGCTTTTAAAAAGGGCTTGGATGATGCCCATCCTTTTATCAAACAAATTGACGCAGATCTTACGCGTCAAATGATAAAATCTTTAAATACGTGTTCTAAACAGTCAATGAGCAAAATGGCTCTTGCGATTGAAAAAAAACGCGGCGAATTAGTACAGGGCGGCGTTCAACAACGTGTCGAATGCGCGATCTCCCGAATACAACCAACCAACAATGCCTTTAATAAGGAATTCGTCCAGAATTTCATTCGTTTAACTTCTAAATTAGAGGATTTTTATATCTTTGCACGGCCCCATTGTGAAGATCGCTGGGAAAAATCTGTTAAATCTCTGCAACAAGAAACGAAAGTTCCTTTGGCTCCATTATTCGCCTTCTATCCTGACTTGAGTGCTGAAAATTTTATCCCCGCGCTTTGCGCTCTGTTTGAAACAAAATACCTCAGCGGACTGACCTTAGATATGCTTTGCTCGACAGCGCTACTCAATGACTATTTCATAAAACGCGATAAATCTATCTTTAAAAACTTAGAAAACTTTTATGATACGACCTATAAAGAATATATGCTAAAGCCGCATGCATGGGTTGCAATTTACGCACAGGAGATCAAAAAACCTTATTCTCAAGCAGCTGACATCCACCGAAACTTAGCCGAAGGAACATGCTTACAAAATTCATTAGATCGGCATTCGGTTCTATTGAAGGCCCCAGCTTCAAAAGCAGAGGATATTCAAATGGGAAGCACGCAAAAAGGCCGCGCCACTCAAGCTAAATTAAACTACGTCTATACTGATGCAAAAGTAGGCCTAATTCCTAAAAAAGAAGCCGCAGCTTTGCAAGCAAAATCATGTGAAAGGCTAGGTCTTATCTCCAGCGATGTAAAACCCGCTTGCACAACTCCCGAGGAGCTCATTAAATGCCTTTCTCCGAAAGAGAGTTTTTTAGGCCTTTTGAGCCTGGCCTCACCAGACGGCGGACATGCTATGAATGTTCAAATCGATCATAAACAAAAAATTTTCCGCTTCATCGATGACAATCTTGGGATCTTTGAAATGGATAATTATCAAGATTTTGTAACAGCCTTCCAGACCTACCTTGAGTCTTTCTATCCTAAATTTATCGCCTTTCAACTGGAAGCTTTCGCCGTTAAATCAAGCAAAAATTAATTGTATTTCTTCTTAATCTCGCGGAGCTGCGCTTGGACGGGTTTGAGGTATTTCTCTTCGACTCGATCGATATAGAGGACGCCATTGATGTGATCGTTTTCATGTAACACAACGCGGGCATTGATTCCTTCTAGCTCTTCCACAATCCGGCTCCCATCTAGCTTCGTCGATTCGATCTTGATCGAGAGAGGCCTCTCGACGGGCAGCTTGAGCTTGGGGATTGACATGCATCCCTCTTCTTCGACCCAGGTCTCTTTAGAGACCTCGAGAATTTTAGGATTGATATAGACGTGCGGCTCGGACACCGTCCATTTCCCATCGGGAAGATGGATATAGCGTCTAAGAACAAAAAGCCTGAGAGCTTTCCCGACTTGCTGAGCCGCCATGCCAATACCGTTATGATGATCGAAATAATCGATCATGGCATGAGCAAGCTCTTTAATCTCTTCAGTGATCTCAGTCACAGGCTCGCCTTTTTTGCGGAGAATCGGATTTCCGTAATAGCAGAACGTTAGCTTCATTAGACCTCTTTCAAATTTAAGGGTTCGTCGATTTTCTGGATTATTTTGGCCGATTTTCGATTTTCTTTGCAGGGGTCATATACGCCTGGATATTACCCCTGCAAAGAAAATCGAAAATCGGCTCAAAAGAACCTGAAAATCGACAGAACCTTAATTTCGAAAGAGGTCTATTGCTGAACTTCCTCTATCGACGTTGGAAGCGACTTAACGCGGTGGGATCCAATGGAGGCCGACCAAATCGAAAGAAGAACGCAAGAGATCATGAAAATCACAGCTAGCCATGCGGTGAACTTCTTCAACACATCTGCTGTCGATGTTCCAAAGAGCGACTCTCCGGGATCTCCTCCAAAAGAGGCCCCAAGTCCTAAGCTCTTGCTCTCTTGGACGAGGATCACCAGGCAAAGCACCACGGCGATCAACATAAAGATGAAAATCGAGGTATAAAATAAGAACGTCATACGACAAATCCTTGGATAATTTGAATAAATTTTGCAACGTCTAAAGAAGCTCCTCCCACGAGGACCCCATCGATATCAGGTTGCTTAGCTAAAGCAGGAGCAGTCTCTGGCGTTACAGAGCCACCATAGAGAATCGATGTTTTTGCAGCAAAATCTTCGCTCCAGAGTTTTTTCAAAAGGCCTCGGCAGAATTGGTGGGCTTCCTGAGCCATTTCTGGAGTTGCTGTTTTACCGGTGCCGATTGCCCAAACAGGCTCATAAGCAAGAACGATCTCAGAAGAAGAAATGCCAGCGAGTGCAGCTTTAAGTTGGGTTGAGAGAACATCGAAAGTTTTCTTAGACTCGCGGTCTTCTAAAGACTCCCCGATACACAAGAGGGGAAGAAGCCCGCTGGAAATGGCTTTTTTAAGTTTTTGATGAATTAGAGCGTCGGTCTCATGGAAAAGACGCCGCCTTTCGGAATGGCCCAAGATCACAAACTTAGCGCCGGCATCTTTGAGCATCCGGGCAGAGATCTCGCCGGTGAAGGCGCCTTCTTCGGCCTCATGCATATTCTGGGCTCCTAAAACAATCTCTTTAGAGGCCATCATAGGCAAGGCTGTAAACGGCGGTGCAATGAAGACTTTGACAGAAGAGGCAATCTTCCCCTGAATCTGGGTAAGAAATTCTTGAGCCTCCGCTCCAGTCTTGTACATTTTCCAGTTAGCAGCAATGATGGGGATTCTTTTCAGCATCCGAGCATTTTACCGAATTGAGAGTATCTAAGACAATTGTAAAAAAACATTTTATTCGTCCCTCAATTTCTGAAAAATGGTATTCTCTAAATTTTATAGCTATTCAATGGAAAACCAAGTCCTCTCAGTTACCGAACTCACCCTCTCCATCAAAAAGCAGCTGGAATCCCGTTTCCCTTATGTCAACGTTCAAGGGGAAATTACGAATTTTAAGGAGCAAGCCTCTGGCCATCTCTATTTCACATTGAAAGACGCAGGGTCGCAGATTTCCGGGGTGTTATTTCGAGGAAATGCCCAGGGCCTTTCCCGGATGCCTAAAAATGGCGATCAGGTGATCGTCCAGGGGGAACTCAGTGTCTACGCTCCCCGCGGTAATTATCAGCTGATCGTCCGCCAGCTCCAATATGCCGGTGTAGGAGAACTGCTTTTAAAACTCCATGCTCTCAAAGCTAAACTCGAAAGCAGAGGGTGGTTTGATAAGTCGCGTAAAAAACCGCTTCCAACCGCTCCTAAAACGATTGGCGTTGTCACAAGCCCGACGGGCGCTGTAATCCAAGACATGATCAACGTCTTAAGCAGGCGGCATGCCAAGTTTCATCTTTTGCTCAATCCTGTCAAAGTTCAAGGGGATGGCGCTGCACAAGAGATTGCCCTTGCCATCGACCATTTCAATCAATACAACCTCGCTGATGTTTTGATTGTTGGACGGGGAGGCGGCAGCTTAGAAGATTTGTGGGCCTTTAACGAAGAGATTGTCGCTGAAGCGATTTTCAGATCGAAAATCCCGATCATTTCAGCCGTCGGACATGAGACCGATTTTTCGATTGCTGACTTTGTGGCAGATGTGAGAGCTCCGACGCCTTCGGCCGCTGCAGAGATCGTCATGGCCGCCGCCACTGAACATCTGCACTATCTCGCACAGGCCAACAAACGGCTCAATCAATCGATGCTCCATTTTTTAAGCGGATATCGGCACCGTTTAGAAACGGTTCGGCGCCAACCCGTTTTAACCTCTCCTTTTGCCATTTTGGGCCAAGCTGCCCAACATTTAGATGACCTTTCGGAAGATCTGTCTCAGACCATGCAGCAGTCGGTTGTGACAAAAAAACTCCAGCTGGCAGGCCTGCAAAGGCAACTACTGGCGCTCGATCCGATGGTCCGGGTGCAGCATCTGAAGCAAAAGCTCTCTCAGCTGACATCCCATTTGAAATCGATCGATCCGAAAAATCTTTTAACGAAGGGATACTCCATCCTCTTCCGAGAAAACAGTAATTCGGTTATCTTCTCCCCTAACGAGGTCCAGGCCGGGGAAAACGTCCGCGTTTTAGTCAAAGATGGAGAAATTAAAGCCAGGGTACTATGAAATTTGAAGAAGCCTACAGCCGTTTAGAAGAAATTTTAGAAAAGATGAATTCGGGCAAAGCATCGCTCGATGATTCCCTCAAGCTCTATGAAGAGGCCGACAAACTGATTGTCACCTGTCAAAAGAAACTGAGCGAAGCTGAGAAAAAGATCGAGATGATGATTAAGAGCCGCAATGGCGACGTCGTCCTCGATGAAGCCGGCCAGCCCGCAGTGCAGACGTTCCAACTATGAATATCGCCCTTCTTCGGAACCATCAGATCCCCCAGTCAAAGCATTTAGCGCTTGGCATCAAAGAGTTTTTTGCGGCGCAGAGCGTTGAGATCTTTGTTTCCAAAGAAGATGCCAAAGAACTTGATGCCTCCCCCCTTTCTGACGTCGACCTCAAGAAGATCAAGTTTGTCATTTCGCTCGGCGGCGATGGGACTATTTTGAAGCTCATGCATGAGTATGAAAAATTGGATGCGCCCATCCTAGGAATTAACATGGGCCATCTCGGCTTCATGGCCGATGTGCAGATTGCCGATGTCTATCCTAGCTTACAAGATCTGATCAGCGGGGCTTATACGATTGAAGAGCGGATCATGTTAGATGGCAAGACGCTGCAAGGGGAAAAAAGCTTTGCCGTCAACGACATCGTGGCACATCGCGCCGGCAATGCCAGCTTGGTGCAAATCTCGGTGCATGCAAATGGGCTTTACTTGAACACCTTTGAAGCCGATGGAGTCATCATCGCCACGCCTAATGGCTCGACAGCCTATTCTCTGGCTGCCGGAGGGCCGATTTTAAGTCCGACATTGGAAGCGATCGTCATCACGCCCATTTGCGCTCATACCATCTCCAACCGGCCGATTGTGATCACGGCCGATCAAGAGATTCAGATTCAATATTTAAGCGACTACGACCCAATTGAAGTCAGGGCCGATGGTATGACCCGTTATCAGCTGAACACCGGCGAAGTCTTTCACGTCAGCCGATCAAAAAAGAAGTTCAAGCTCGTGAACTTGCTTCGCCAGGATTATTTCACCACCCTCCGTACTAAGCTCGGCTGGTCGGGAAAGCTCCGCTAAGTGAGTGTTCATTCAAAAAAAGTTTTATCAAACTTGTTTTATAAACTTAGAAATCAAGTGTTAAAATAGAAGTTTCACTGAAATTACTGCTTGTAACCTAGGTTTGTTTTATTAACGAAAATATGATAAAATCTTTCCATATGGAAAGAATTCAATTGGCAAAATTGGCTATTGGGGTAGGCGCTCCTCTGCTGGTCCTGGGAGTGGTTGATCAAACGGTCAATCGTCTCTTCTTCAAGGTATATGGATCAAGGGCATTAACATCAGGCTCTCTACGGCTCGCAAATGCTGTCACCAAGATCGTGCTAGGGACAGCGGTAATGGGGGCGGCCGTATTTCTGATGCCATCTTATTTGACTAGCTTGGGACTGAGCCGAACATTTTTTCATGTGGCTTGGTCTATCAACTGGTTTTATATAGCTCCTGGTATCCCTGGGTATGTCCTCTACGTAATGAAAGAGGTAGAAAGTCATGCGAAGGCTTGTGCGCCTGATCGCATAACACCGTCGGACTTCTATACCTATATCGGCCTGGGGTATGAAAACGAAAAAAAACGTCGCGATCAGGAAACTATGAACCTTAATAAGCAGCTTAATTGGTCCCTTCCCATCAGACCTTTTTATCGGCCTAGCGAAATTGGATCAGACTATCGTACTTTGGAAGTTTGGAGCGAACTGGCAAAAGCAATAAAGACTGATTATGAATGTTTTTACAATAGTGAAAATCCACAGAAATATGACACCATTCCTGATCAGTTCAACGAATGGATAAATCAAAACAAGTTAAAGCTACAAACTGTAAAAACACTCGATCTACACGGTGTCGACTTCACAAAATTACGATTACGATTAGATCAATTCCCTCGATTAGAAAGCCTGAATCTGGAATCTAGCAAAAACGTAGCAATTTTCTTATCAAATACTCCTTTATTGAAGCAGTTAAAGACCATTAATCTAACCTCTACCGGCCTGACAACCTTCCCAGCGTCGCTGGTCTCCCAATGCCCTAACCTTAAAGAGTTGAATATCTCATCTAATGAGATCTCAATACTACCTGAAGACGCCAAGCTGTCGACGACTTTAAAAAAATTAGACCTCTCTAAGAACAAACTCGCAAGCTTCCCCTCACCAGCCACTCAATGCTCTCATCTTGAGACGCTTGATATCTCATCCAATAAGATCACGAGCTTCCCATCATTAGACCAATTCCATAATCTTAAAAAGTTGGATATTTCATCTAATGAGATCGCGACACTCCCTGAAGCTGACTGTTTGCCCGAGACTTTAAAGGAATTGGTCGTCTCTAACAACCAGCTTATCAGAGCTATACCCGATTCTCTTTTACAAATGCGGGTTGGATGTAGAATCGAGATAGCAGGAATCTTCAGCTTTGACATCTTCTACGCTTTTTATCGACGCATCTTAGATATTCGCATACACTCCTCTTCTCAACGCGGAGTTAATTTACAAAGTTCAATGAATGACTCGATGCAAATGATAGGCGGAGGCTTAAGAAGCCTCGCTGCTGAGCGCTCCTCTGCTCGGATAGCATCTGTGATAGCATCAATTCTAGCTCCCTCGTATGAAGAGGCCGAAGAGAGCTTTGAGCAAACTCTCCTTTCCTGGCTCAATGAATATCAGAAAAACTTCTCTAAATTCTGCGAGAACCAATCAAATCGATTACCAGTAGCCGGTGTTTGCCCTGATTTCTACAAACCCCTTTTGAACCATCCAGAACGTGGGAAATTAAGCCTCTTTTTGGAGCGGTTAAAAGCCTCTCAAGACTATATCGATGGGGGAACAAGTCGGGTTCAATTAATCCGTCGCGTCTATCGCATGTTGGAGTTAGCGGCTCCTAACCTACGTTTTTGTGAAATACTATTTCCCCTTCTGCATGACGCCTGTAGTAGATGCCATGATCGTCCTGCCCTTGTTTTCAATCGGGTTGACATACAGATGGAACTCTTTACTGCCAAAGAAAAAGACGAAAAAGCGCTAGCCAAACTCTGCATTGGCCTAAAACGCTTCGAACTGCTTGATGAATGTGCAGAAGAACAGATTAAGCAATTACAGCTTAAAGATCCTGTTGAAGTCTTCCTTTTTTACGAGACTCAATTAAGAGAACAGTTAGAGCTTCCCGTCTCTACACAGAATATGATCTTTGAAAACTGTGCATTCATTTCGTCTAAAATGTCTTCGGAACAAGTCAAACACGTGTTGTTAAAAATGCTTAAGGAAGATGCCAAACAAGTGTTGTCAAAGACGCAGTCTCAAGAAGATATCCGCACGATTTTGCTAGAACAGGAAGTTTGGCACGATCGGATGAAAGAAATCCATAAGGAAGCTTTCAAAGCGTTGGAAGACGGATTCGGGCGGCAAATGGAAGATTTATCCAAAGATACAGCAATGGGTGATGGACCAAAAGATATTGCTATGAAAGCCGTGATGACTGAACGAGAAAAGGCTTCTCAACGCTTCGTCATGGAACGGACAAAAGAATGGATGGCAACCAATTTGAACCTCTAACCGGGTGGAACATAAAGATTAAAATGATCTCCCTTTAAATTATACGCGAGATTGATTGTCAAAGGGCTCTGATTGAAAGGGATATCAAAGCTATCGGTATATTGACTATTGAGCTCGCGCCAAATATGAAGTCTCACCTGGGGATATAATTTGCTGAATGCATACATCTCAGCAACAGAAGCAAAGAATTTCGACTGACCTGCCCGATCAAGATACCATTGATGCCTTTGAGCACGTTCAAGAGCCACTAATTGAGCAAGTTCAGATTCCGCCTTCGTGAGAGAGGCAGATGCAGCGGAGACATCTTCGCCCACCGCTTTCAAAGCTTCTAATGTTTCTCTCTGAGCCTGATATTGCCCTTTTCGAACTTCAATATAATCGCCGACTGCACGATCAAGATACTCTTGTAATTCACCGTCGATATTCACGTTTTTTTTCATCCAAGTCACAACTTTTTCTCTAAGCTTCCAATGTTCCAAAGATTCATCCACCCAAGCTCCGCGTAGGATGAGGACCTCTTTCAACAATTCGAGACCTTTTCCTAAAGAATGGTAAAGGCAATTGCCATCCGAAGGCTGATGAATCGTCCCTTTAAGATCCATATAGATAGGCGCAATGAATAAACTTTCCTTCATTGCTTTTAAGTAACGCAAATTCGTTTCTATGTGATTAAACTGTTTGAACGCAGTCTGAAATTCATTTCGACTTTTGTATTGATCGAATCGCTCATGAAATTCTTGCAGCGATCTTTCGATAGTACTCCCGAGTCCATTAACAGCATGAAGCTGTTTAAGATCAGAAAAGACCATGTCAAACTGCTTATTTATTGCACTCAGAGCCGCTGTGATCTGTTGGAGTTCAGGCGATATAGATGAACTTCCTTGTACTGCAGGAGTCACAGATTGCATCACCGAACGTGCTACGCTCGCCATTGCAGAAAGATCACTTAGCGCATTTCCTGAACTCTCTCTGGAAGAAGCGCGCCCCAGCAGGGGGCCAAATTTCACTACACAAAAAATTGCTGCAACAATGACTAAAGCGACAATCCAATAGATACGGCCGACCAGCTCCAGCATCCTATCTTTGCTCGCCAAAGGGGCACTGAGCGAAGAAACTATTTTAGAACCCAAATTTTCGATCGGAGCAGGCGGGCTATTGGGGGTACTGACTGGAGAAAGGCCTTCAATGGGCATAACAGCCTCTTTTTTTTCGAAGATTATACTAGGGGACGTCTTCAAAATCAAGGTTCGTCGATTTCCTCATTTAACTCTTGTTTGCATCGTAAGGTCGTTATACAATGACTTGTATGAAGAGGGATGTTTTCAAAGAAATTGACTCACTACGAGACGAGATTAATTCCTACAGGCCTCTTAGCCCTGAGCTAGTGAAACAACTCAAAGAATATTATAAGATTGGTCTAACTTATTCGAGCAATGCCCTGGAAGGCAATACCTTAACTGAGTCGGAAACAAAAATTGTCTTAGAAGAAGGCATTACTATCGGAGGGAAGCCTCTTAAAGACCATTTGGAGGCTATTGGACATGCCGAGGCCTATGACTTTCTCTACACACTCGTTAATAATAAAACTGTGCGAGAAAAAGATATCCAACAGTTGCACCAGCTTTTTTACTTTCGAATCGACGAGAAAAACGCCGGGAAATATAGGTCTAGCAAAGCAATCATCACCGGATCAAAATATCCACTTCCAAAACCAATCGATTTACCATTGCTTATGCAAGAGTTCATCCCTTACATCGATAAATTCAGAAAAGAACACCACCCTATCAAAGCTGCTGCTTTGGCGCATAAAGAATTCGTATTCATTCATCCTTTCATCGATGGAAATGGTCGAACCGCCAGACTTCTTATGAATTTGATTTTGCTCCAAGAAGGGTATAATATTACAGTTATCCCACCGATAACTCGAAGAGAATATATCGATTCATTAGAGCTAGCTCACACAAATGACGAAGAGTTTATCTACTTCATAGCCCGCATGGTCAGAGAAACCCAAAAAGACTACCTTCGATTATTTCTCAAATAACAATTGAAGAATTCCCCCGTTAACGGGTGAGATTCTTCGACGATTTAAGAAAGCGGGCTCCTAACGTCGCCTTCCGCCTCCTGAATAGATAGTTCGCCTTGACCCGCCCCTAAAGGCTTGTCGTTACCCACAAGTTTCGTTTCTGGAGGGAGGCGAGGCAAAGCCAAATGGAAGCGTAAGCGGTTCGAATGGCGATGCCCATAGCTGAAAGCAGCTATGGGTGAGACAGAGAATCCATATTGGCAAAGCCGCAGCCCCCTATAGAAATGAAAGATGTGGGTAACGACAAGC
>Ga0207686_10000134_pt1 | contig 58785 bp, 63 predicted proteins | sample KBSM24metaG_FD_184396 | JGI IMG/M metagenome (GOLD analysis project Ga0207686, IMG submission 184396) | Miscanthus rhizosphere microbial communities from Kellogg Biological Station, Michigan, USA - KBS M2-4 metaG (SPAdes) (version 2) | ecosystem: Host-associated > Plants > Roots > Rhizosphere >...
TTGGCAGTTCATAATTCAGCGTAAAGCTTGGAAATTGAATCTTGGCTATAGAGGTGGGGGATTTTCGAGGGGGTGTAGAGGTGTGGAGAAAGGCGGGCGGGTGAAGGGTATTCAGCCAAATACAGATACCCCAGAAACAACAAAGCCCCTGCATTTCTGCAGAGGCTTTGTTTTGTATGGTGCGGCACCAGACAAACGGTAGTTTTCAACGAGGCTAGGTTTTCTGCGGGTCTGGATTTCGCTGGAAAATTCGGCGTACCCCAACTAGTAACTATAAATAAATCAGCTAGTTATGGCTTTCAGTGGAGTCGAATCGGCGACGATTAAGCATGTGAGCATGTGCTGTGCTCGGTACGTAGAGTTGCGAGCGACACACGTAACCTGTGAGTTGGGTAAAAAAACCAGCCATTTTCAGGCTTGCTCAAATGAAGTTTTTACCTCACTGTAAAGACAAATGTCATTACAGTGAGGGCCATCCCATGGCGTCCATCAATGTCCGTATCGACGACGACCTCAAAGCGCGTGCTTACCGCGAGCTGGAAAAGCTCGGCGTCACCCCTTCTGAGCTGATGCGCCAAGCCTTGCAGTACGTAGCAGAGCGCGGTCAGCTACCCTTCAAGCCCGTCCTGATGACCGAGGACGATGAAGCCTTGATCGCAACGGTTCGCGAGCGGCTGGCTAATCCGCAACGGGTTAAGGTTTCGCTAGATGACCTATAGCCTCGAATTCGATGCGCGGGCGTTTAAAGGAGTGGCACAAATTGGGGGATACCGTGCGCCAGCAACTCAAGAAGAAGCTGGTCACGATTCTGGTCAATCCGCGCATTGAAGCCAACCGTCTACACGCCTTTCCCGACTGCTACAAGATCAAGCTGCGCAGCAGCGGCTATCGGCTGGTCTATCAAGTGATCGACCAGGAGGTCATGGTGTTCGTGGTGGCGGTCGATAAGCGCGAGCGTGAGCAGGTTTATCGCAAAGCGGCTGAGCGGTTAAGTTAGCGAGTACGCAACGTATAAGTGAAAAGCCCGCCGAGTCAGGATGTGTGAAAATGCGAGCATGATTACGGGAGTGGGACTCCGTAGCGTTCGGTGGAACGTGATGCGGCACCAGACGAACGGTAGCAGTCAGCGGGGCTAGGTTTTCTGCGGGTCTGGAATTCGATGGAAAATTTGGCGTACCCCAACTAGTAACTATAAATAAATCAGCTGGTTATGGCGTTTAGTGGAATCGAATCGGGGATTTGTGCAGCATCATAGAATTGCTGATTTTGAGCTCCCGTAGCCTTCTCTGTGTCTACTCGGCATTGGCGAAATTCGCAATTTACGCATGCTTCTTGAGGCAGTGGACTTCCGACTTGGCTGGGAGTCAATTGAAGTCTAAAGTGTGTGTGCTGGCGACTTGCCAGTCTCAATAGGTGAGAAACATGGAGCGTTACAAAAATCTCAGTGGTCAGTCAAATGTGGTGGCATATGAACTGGCCCACGGGTCGATATCCGTAGAGTTCGCCTCAGGAGCCTACAGAACCTATGTGTATGATTCCAATCGCCCCGGGCCAGTAATGGTCGCGGAGTTGCAGCGACTTGCGGTGGCAGGCCGCGGACTCAATAGCTATATCTCAAGCGTGGTTAAATCAAATTTTTCTCGTAAATATTGACTTGTATCACTTATGAGGCGGTAGCGGCTAACCGCTACCATCTCGAGTAGATTTTGGGCGGACCTATGCTGAAACCCAACGAAATGTACTCTTCTGATTTTTTCAACATTAACTCAATGCGCGCCTGCTATTTGATATTAATTACACACTTCCCTTGGTGATGGCTAAACAGTATCATATGGTTTGTTTTCACCGACTGATTGGTCTAGGTGATTTAAAAGTTATATTGCGTGTGGGCAGTTATTTTCAGTTAGGTTGCTCCACGATAAAAGGATTTGAAAATGAGTATGATTACTTGGGTTCGGAAAAATAATAAAACATCCTTGGTGCTTTTTGTGCACGGGTTAAAAGGAGGTCAAGATACTTGGGATTATGATCAAAACACCTCTTTTCCGAAGTTGCTTTCAACGGACCCTAAGTTTGTCGCTGATTATGACATAGCGTGCTTCAATTATTTTACTACGTTCACTAATACATACGGAGCAACCAAAAGTTGGATGAAGAAGATTTTTGGTTCCAGTAAAAAGCTCACAAAAAATTTATCTATAGATGAGCTTTCCGAATTACTTAGGACTGAGTTGTTTGTGACTCTTGATGGCTATAAGAAAATAATAATCGTAGCCCACAGTATGGGAGGGTTGGTAACCAAGTCCTGTATTCTAAAGTTAATATCAGAAGATAGTTTCGACCAAATTAAAGGCTTTATTTCTCTTGCTGTGCCGCATGGTGGTGCCGCAGTGGCGAACATTGGAGCAATGATTGTTAGTAATGTGCAGATAAAGGATTTGGCGGCACTTAGCACGACTATTGATACCTTGTCACGCGACTGGATTGCATCGCCAAGTCTTCCTCCGACCAAGTATATATATGGATCGCACGACAATTATGTAAATAAGGCAAGTGCTCTTGCAATTGGAAGCCTGAAAAAAGACTCCATTGCCATGAATGAAGATCACTCAAGCATCTGTAAGCCGAAAAATACAGAAGAAGCTACTTATCAAGCGGTTTTGAAATATATTCTAGACTTTGATATTCGGGCTGGTGGTAATCTAAAAGTAGAAAAATTCAAAGATGAAAATCAATATGAGGACCACATTTTCGTAATTAAAATGTTTGTCGCAGGTATCCATGGCAGCATAAAGAATCATGCAAAGGAATTTTTTTATAATGCGGAGTTAGCGAGAAAGATATTTACGAGTGATCGAGATCGGGACCTGCTTGATGATCTTTATCAAAAGATTAAGACCGTATATCAGCAAGAGCTAGAGCATCATGTAGCTCACAGTACCACTTCTGATCAACTGATTAGCTCGGTTCACGCTAAAATCATGGAACAGCATGGCGAGTACCTTAAAAGTATTATCAAAGATCTTGATCTGGTTCACAAGAAGGGAATGCTCCACCAGCTTGCAAATCAAAATAATCAGGAAATTATTTGGTCGCTGAAAAATAGTTCGCAACACTCAAATGTCATGCAGGTAGGTCAGCCATGACAAATTCGCTGCCATACATATTCCTAGATAATGATTTTAATTTAAATTTAGCATTGCTAATCTTGGTTTTGGATGAGCATGGAGTAAGCGCTAGAGGAAAAAATGCACTTGACTTCGACAAGTTGCAGGTATTTTTATATCTTATAAAAAATCCCTCGAGAATAAATTTAGTTCTACTGGCTGCAGGTAAAAAAGAAACTACGATAGAAGCCTTGCACACCTATACCATCGAAAGTAGATCATCGAATGTCGACATTCTATTTAAAAGAGAAAAAACAAAAATACTAATCAAGTCAGCTGCAAGCTACGGTTTTTTAGCAGTCGAGAGATTAGATGATGGCGCACTGATGTACTTTCTATCCGGCGATGGTGAAAAATTTTGCTCAGAACTTACAGGTGCTCATTTTGATAGTGTGCGGCGACTTGTATTGGCTCTGAAGCCACTTCTAAGTGTGTCTACATCAAAATTATTTTCCATCTTGTCAGGTATTTTCAAGGGATTCTGAAAATGAAAAGCTTCATAAACATAAATCGTTTGATCTTAGTCGGGCACAGGAAGAACTACACTACTACATTTTTTCCAGGTGTAAATATAATTTATGGTGACTCTGATACAGGTAAGTCAAGTATTTTGGAGTTTGTTAACTATCTATTGGGTAGTAGTGAAATAGAATTGGCAGATGAGGTATCTTCATCGGTCCGTTATGCAGTTTTGGATATTACAATCAATGGAAGTTCTTTTACTGTAAAGCGAGATATATTTAAACCAAAAGACAGGGTTGAAGTGTATCCTTGCATTTTTGAAGAGTGCTCAAGTTATTATCCAAAAAAGTTTGCGTCGTCATATTCTGACACAAATGCACCTGACGGATTTTATTCTGACTTTTTGTTAGATACACTGAATTTTCCGAAAGTTAAAATAAAGGTTTCGCCTTCACAGGCCGTATCTGAACTGAAAAGGCTAAGCTTTCGAAGTTTGTTTAAATTCGCTTATCTCAATCAAGATGAAGTCGGAGGTAAAAGTTTTTTAGATCTGGGTAATTGGGTGCAGGCAACCTCAAATAGAGAGGTCTTTAAATACATATTCAATGTACTTGACTCCAGTATAACTGAGTTGCAGGCCGAGATTTCTGAAAAATATAAAGAGTCAAATAGGATAAAAAATAAGTACGATGCCGTTTCGGAGTTTTTGCGTGAAACTGATCATGAAAGCCCTGAGTCACTCGATGCTGAAATAGATCAAATAGATAGCCAACTCGAATTGTTGGTGGCCGAGCTTTCTGCAATAAATAAATCTATGGTGTCGGATTCGGATACATATAGAGAGCTTAAGGCATATCTAAGCGAGTTGGCGCTTTTGGAGAAATCTGCGACTCTTAAGATAAAGTCAACTTCCGATCAGGTCGATCAATATATTCGGCTTCGAAATGATTATGAGAACGACATACAAAAAATCAACGGTATCAAAACTTCATCCTCACGTTTAGGCGAGGTTTCAACCACGCAAGCACCATGTCCCGTTTGTGATAATGTAGTGTCGATAGAGGATCAAGCGAGCTCTTATCAGCTCAACTCAGACGCTATGTTGAATGATGAGTTGAAGTCGCTAAGCAAACGAAAAAATAATTTGAATGTACTAATATCTGATCTTCAAGAGCAGCAGAGAACACTACTTAAAGATCAGGCTATATTCAAGAGTGATATACTTAAAGCGCGTGATTTAATTGACACCGAAGCGAGGGAGATGATTACTCCATTCCTTACTCAAAGAGATACTTTTGTACAGGAAATAGCAAAGCATCAACAAATTAGAAAAAAACTCGCCGATGATCTAAAAATTCGAAATCAGCAAGAAAAGATTTATAGGTCTTATGAGTTACTTAAGGCCTCTATTACGTCGCTAGAGGAACAATTAGAAAAGCTCAAGCAAAATGCTCCCGACTTGGATGGGATTTTATCTGTGCTTGGTGATCATTTGAATGCATATTTAAAGTCAGTAAAGATAAAAAACAGAACCAATATTGGAATACGTAAGTCGACACTTGCTCCGGTAATTCGGGATCGTGATTACTATAAAATAACATCTGGTGGGTTGCGTACCATAACGTCAATTGGTTACATGCTGTCGCTACTTGAATATTCTATTGATCATGATATAAATCACCCTCGCTTTTTAATGCTGGATACGGTAGGTAAGTATTTAGGGAAAACTACGAAAGCTAAATATGTAGAGGAAACCGTTGCGTCCGAGGACTCACAAGAAGGGATATCTGATCCAGAAAAGTATCAGAATATTTACGAGTCTATACTTGCGACAGCAAATAGGGCTGACGAGTTAGGAGTGCCATGCCAAGTTATTCTAGTCGATAATGATGTTCCTGATTCTTTTGTGAGTCGGTTCAGAGCATATATTGTTGCAAATTTTAGCTCAACACAAAACAATGGTCTTCCCTCCGGATTAATTGATGATTTGGGTAGGTAATATTCTGATTTTCTCTATTTAGAGTTCTGGTAAACCACAGGCGGGATTTTGGCTATATAAATTTGCGAATACGCATACGGCATGCCGAGGGGTTTTGCATCCCGCCTCACTGTTATGAGGTGGCGACGTACCTCGGCAGGCAAATGCTATGTTTTAATATATTCAGGCAGATTCCGTGTTGCTAGGTTTATCTAACGTCGGAAGATTATTAGTTGTGAATTATGTCTTGGATTTTTGATGTTTTAGTGGCTGTGCAGCGGTGTGTTATTGTGACGCTACTATGTTTGGCTCGTGCGCTTTCCTATTTTCTACTTATGACGGAGTGATCGGATTGGTTTGAGTGGATTTGTCGAGTTCTTGAATTTCCAAGATCTCTCCAAGCGTAGCGCCAACAAATGCACTGTCAGGAGATAGCGATAGTGCGTCGATTCAGCGTGCTGGTTCGCATGGTGATTTAGGAACCATGCGAGATGCTTTTGCTGCCAAGTCCATGGATTGTCGCGTTGCCAGTGATCAGCGATTGCTGATTGGATAGTCTTCGCTTGACGAAGGTGACGCTGGCGCGTGGAATGCGACCCGGTCAGAACGCCTGCCAGGAACAGCTCCATATCGAACGGTTTGCTCATGCTCGGCCACCAATGTAAGCCGACACCACGTGGATACGGCCGTGCCCTAATTCATAGCTGATTTGGTCTCGGGCCTGCTGATCGAGGTGCCGGTCGATCTGGTAGCAACTGCCACCGTTGATGGGCGAGCGATGACGGGTGATTTGCTCATAGCGTTCGCACGCATAGGCCGAACGCAGCTCGTGAAAACCTTTGAGTCCGTGCATATGGAGAGTTTCCCGTGTAGGGCGAACGATTTTCTGTTGGAAATCGAGGTAGCTTTCGTGGGGAGCTAACAAGTTGCGGCTACCGTCGGGCGAGACTTGTTCGGCATATTTCAGCGCCTCGCGAATATGGTCATCTACCGTAATCCAGCGAGATGCCGATGCACCTGAGCGGCCACCTTTGGTGCCGTCCTGGATGTTGATCTTGCCGTAGTGTTCGGCTTCACGTTTGAGACGTGGCAGGTCGGCCAGTATGGCCTCGCGCAAGCGCATGCCGGTGGCGCGCGCCAAGAGGGCGATGGCGGCCGCCCGGGGATGCTGTTCGCGAAGCGCTTCGACGATGCGCTTCACTTGTTCGCGGTCTTGGCCTTGCGGTGGCACGCTGCGGACGCTGGTGCGCTGCATCCCCATTGCCTTGCTCGGACTTGGCACTTTCACATACTGATCGCCGCGAAGCGCTGCCAGGGTACGGTTGACGCTGGACAACCGGTTTTGCGCGGTGGCGATGCCGATAGTGCCTTGTTCAACGTGCTGACGCAGATGTCCGGCGTAGTCCAGCAAGGTCTGGCGATCAATCTGCCGCGCGTCGTTAAACCCGGGTCCATCCTCCGAGCGACACCAGCGCACAAACGCCTGCCAGCGATCACTGTGTGCTTTGACAGTCCCGTAATGCCCACCGCCAAACAGATCTTTCAATGCCTGTGGCCCGGCATAACTCAGTTGCCGTCCATAGCCAAAATTGCGCCCATCTCGCCTACCCACCAATCCCATGATCGAACTCCTCTTCAAGCCAAACCGTTGAAGCCTTTCCCCACGTCATCCCGCCAAGAATGCTGAGTGTTATCAGGGATCAAGGCCCCTGCGACCTGTGAGGGTTGTCCACTAACGCGGGACTGGCGGCTCTTTACGACCGGGAGCTTGGGCATCTCATGATCTGGCCTCCTGAGCACTTCCGAGGAAGTGGGCGGGTGGAGGCTGCGCTGGCTGACGAGACAAGCGCCGCGAGATCCTGAGTCGGGTGAAGGCAGTGATGCGATGACCGGGGCATGCCTGACTGTCAGTCAGGTGCGGTCCATTCCTTGGGCAGCGGCACCATCATCTGCATCGCTGTTGCTGATGACTTCGGTGTTTGTCACGCCGATTGTCACGAGGAGAGTTGCGGCAAGGTCATGTACGGCATGGGCTGCAGCAGTGGTACGAGCGCCCGTCTCTTTCCAGAAGAAAGAGACGGGCGCAGGTTGGCGCAATGAAATGGCCAAGCGGATAAGTTGCTGCAGGGCAGATATGAAGGGGTATGAGTTGCCGCAGTGGGCACACTAGTAAAAGTAGGCATCCATCACATCGCTGTGACCGTGCGAGCCGCCGGACGCTAATCGCGCTTTGGGTGAACCACCACGGTGTGGCGTAGCCTTAAAGGTTCTGGCTACCTGGGTTGCTGTCAACGACAGCGCTTGCCCGATCTTTTCTACGCCTGTGGATAATTTGGGTCAAGGCTCGGATTTTCGGGAATTCTGCGGCTGTGGATGAAATTATCCACCGGTGGAAATCCATGGTTTTCCACAGACAATTCGCGTGGGCTTTAGATTTTTTAAGTGAGGTCCATCCAAGCAGGGCGGCTCTGCAGCCCCGCTTGGATGGACCCGCGTGGAAGGGTGGACTGCGGTGATCTCATTGGCTTACCCACGTTTGGATGCGCCACGGCTATTTTGTAGGGCGGTAATGTTGTCGCCGACCGGGTGAGCGAATTCGTGGGGCGTCACATGACCATGGCGGTTGGCGTCGATGTAGTTGCTCCACCACGCCATGATCAGCCGGCGCTGCTCCAGAAATTCAGCTTTGTGGATATACGCGGCGCGCACGCGGTTGCGTTCCTTGTGGCTCATTTGTCTTTCGATGGCTGCGTCGGTCCATAACCCGGACTCCAGCAGGGCGCTACAGGCCATGGTCCTGAAGCCGTGACCGCACACGTCCTTGCTAGTGTCATAGCCGACGTTGCGGAGCATGGTGTTCACCGTGTTCTCGGACATGGGCTTCCAGTACTTGTGGTCGCCCGGTAGCACTAACTCTGAAAAACGACTGAGGCTGCGCAGGCGCTCCAGTATTTCGATGACCTGCGGCGATAGCGGCACCATTTGAATGTCGCCGTTCATCTTGGTCCCGCGAGTGGAGTTGCGTACCCCTTCAATCGGTGCACGTGTATCGGGGATTTCCCACATGGCGCGTTGGAGGTCGAACTCACTCCATCGCGCGAAGCGCAGTTCGCTGGAGCGGACGAATACATGCAGCGTGAGTAGGACGGCAAGGCGTGTCAGCTCGCGGCCGTTGTAGTTGTCGATATGGTGTAGCAGTTCGGGTAGGCGGTTGAGGGATAGGGCCGGGCGATGGACTGTGCGCGGCGCGTGAATCGAGCCTGCCAGATCCAATGCAGGATTCATGGTGATCTGCCGAGCCCTTTTGGCCCCGCGCATGATGGTGGATAAGTAGTTCTGTACCCGTAACGCCACATCCATGGTGCCGCGTTCCTTGATGCGCTGGGTGATCTCTAACAGGTCATGGGTATCGAGTTCAGCGATGGGTCGTTGGCCGATCAGCGGGAAGACGTGGGTACGCAGTCGGCTCATCACGGTTTTTGCGTGTCCTTCGGTCCAGCGACGGGACATGTCGGCGTGCCACTCCAGAGCAACGGTTTCGAAAAGCAGTGCCGCCCGCTGGGCTACGATCTTGGCCTTCTTCTTTTCTTCCATTGGGTCGAGGTTGTCGAGCAGCAACGCTTTGGCCTCGTCTCGCTTACGTCGTGCGATGGAAAGGGTAACGATGGGGTAATTGCCGATGATGAGCGTGCCTTCCTTACCGCTGGGCTTGGTGTACTTCAAGCGCCAGGTCTTCACGCCATTGGGTTTGACGAAAAGGTACATGCCGCCGCCGTCGAACAGTTTGTAGGCGCGTTCGCGGGTTTTGGCCGTGCGGCATTGCAGGTCGCTGAGGGGGATCGCTAGACGTGGCATAGGGGTACGCGCTCCTGACCGGGAAATCGCAGTACCCCTAACATACCCTCGGGGAAGGGGGATTTTGTTGGATCCCGACGGAGGGTCCTGGAACGAAAAAACCCGCCAAAGGGCGGGTTTTCGGGGCTTCCAGAGCATTCGGTGGAATGCAATGGAGCCTAATGTGGTGCCGGCACCAGGAGTCGAACCCGGGACCTACTGATTACAAGTCAGGTCAGCTACTCAACAGAATTAAGGGCTGGCGCCTTTTTTTTGTACGTGAACAACAAGGCCTCGGGCTTGATTTTCCTGCTATGGCGGTTGGCAATGTACGCGCCTGCTATCACCTCTTTTTCCTTAGCTGAAACCTGTGTGTAAAGCTGTGGATAACTTGCGTGAAATGCAAAAAAGATTTAGTATCCTTGTGACTTTTCAGGGGCGGGCCGATGTCTAACCGGCATGCAGAAGAGCTCACCTTTGACTAATCCTTATGTCATTAACGTCTGAATGGAGGCTTTGATATGACTGAATCTATGCAAAGCCTTTACAGTGCGTTCAGAGCCCATGGCCTGCCTAAGCGGCAGGTACAGGCGTTTCTACCTGCTTGGTGGGATGACGAGATAGCTGAGACGCCTAGCGGTCTCCAGCAGGCTAAGTTCATCTTGGCGCGTGCCTTGAATCTGAAGCTTCGGTCAATTGCCGAGACGCCTGCGCGTATCGAGTTTGATTTGCCTGAGCAGCGCCGTTTCAAGCTCATAAAGGGGACGACTGCTGACGACGTTGAGCTTGCGGTAGCTCTGGCTCGCAGTGCTTCCAAAATCGTACTGTCCAATATTGAGCGCCCTTATGTGCGCCCCGTCTCGGCCGCTGAGATTCGGAGTCAGATATTGGCTTCTGGCAAGCCTTGGGTTGGCCTGAGTGACCTACTGGACTATTGCTGGGAATGTGGAATTCCCGTGATTCATCTTGCTTCTTCAATTATGAAGAAAAAGATGGATGGTATTGCCATGTCTACAAATAATCGCCCATCGATTGTTCTTTCGTCGAAGAAAGAGTGCGGCTATTTGCTTTTTCACCTAGCTCACGAGCTTGGACATATCGCTTTAGGACATGTGGACGCTAATGGCGCCATCGTTGATACGGAAATTGCAAAAAACGATGACGGTCGTGATGATGATGAAGTTGCGGCAGATGAGTTTGCACTTGAGCTTCTAGCGGGAAAAGCATCAGCTAAGCTGCGGCTAGGTCGTTTTATGCCGGCTCCAGATCTTGCTAGGGTTGTAAATAACTATGGTTCTGCGAATCATATTGATCCAACTCATGTTTTATTAAACTGTGCTCACAATGGTAATTTTTGGCCATTGTGTACTAAAACGCTTAAGCTTTTGGCTCAAGGTGTGAGTGATAAAGCTTTAGTGTCTAGTTATTTGTTTTCAAATCTTGCGGAAGAGATTAAAGAAGATAGTCTCGACTTGCTAAGGGCTCTAGTTGACCCTGAATGATCCTACTGTCCGATAACGACTTGGTGATCAAGCTTGCACAATGTGATCTACTGCAAGACACCCTCGGTAGCTTAAATTCAGGCGCCAAAGACTGCTTCGTCCTTTCTAGTCTCCCCTACAGCCTGCGCTTGAAAGATCCAGACAAATCCATCGAAAAATACGTCGGAAGCTCACAGGCTTACGAACGAATTTGCGGGTTTCTTGAGCAATGCAGCGTGCTCAATGACGCTAAAGTTGATTTTGATTTGATCGATCACATGCAACAGATCGATGAGGTTGATCCCGGAGAGTTTGCATTGTTTCTACATGCAAGCGATCGTCACGGCTGGGGCGAAGAGTTCAAGATACTGACAGGCGATAAAAGGGCGCTCTCCGCGATCTGTTCGTACGAGCATTTTGATACCGCCTTTTCTTTCCTCCCTGGAAATGTCGATTGTCTGGAGTCTTCAATGTTAAGACTCATTAACTATGCCGGATATGAGTATGTCAATGAGCGCGTGTCAGTTGCTCGAAAGCAAGTAAGTGAGAAGAAGTACGATAAAGTTCTTCGTTCTGCGTTTGGCGACGGCCGAGATGAACAGCACTGTACTGAATGTCTTAAAAGTTACATGGTTGATGTTATAAAACTTTTCACTCCGAAGATGGATTAACTGTCGGCACGCTGAGATCGTAAACGTCCATCATCGATTCGTCTTTATGGCCTGACGCTTGTTGCTTGTCTGCCCGGGTGCCCACCGTATCGGTGATGCCCTTACGCTTAAAGTCGTGCATCCCAAACCTCTGCTCTTCAGTGAGCACCTTCTTCTCAATCGCTTGCATTATCAGTCGCTGGAAGGCTGTATCAAGCCCTGACTTCGATAACTGCCTGCCGGTAGCGGCAATAATAAGGAAGCGCTGGTCTGCTCGGATTGGCACCGGCACTCGCTTCCGCTCCCACGTTTCTGACCTGACGGCCTTGGCCGCGTCCCAGGCGGCACGCAGCCGAGGAGTCCACCTGACGATATTGTCCCGACTGCCTTTACGACGGTTGGTGAGCACCCCTTCGTTGAGTTCGTTCTCGTCGGTGAGTGTGATCGTCTCGATCCCGCGCAGGCGGCACAGGTATCCAATCTCCATCACATACCACAGGTAAGGCGAGCAGGCCCCAGCCTGGCCGCTCTTGAGTTGGCCTTGCTGCTTTGCGAACCTGATCAGGTTGACCATGACCGTGTCTTCGGGCAGTCGGCGCTGCTTGCGCTCTTTCGGCGACTCAATGCCCTTAGCCGGGTTGTCCTTCACAAAACCACGGTTACGGCCCCACTGCATTACTCGGCGCAGGTAGCGCAGTGAGTGAGCGGCTTTGGAGGGAGTGCCATCCTGGGCTATCTTGTCGATGATCCGCTGGACGAGCGCCGGCGTGAACTTGAGCACCGCCAGTTCGCCCAGCGGTTTGCCAAGCTTCGTCGGGAACGCCAGAAGCACGTCGCGGGAGTAGACATAGTCGTCGTGGGTTTTCTCGCTGAGGACCTTGTACTGGTCACTCTTGTGGAACTCATCACAGAGGTATTGCAGGCTGTCGCGGTCTACGCCGTTGCGCTCCTCGATGAGGCGGTGAAGCTCTGAAAGCGTCACATTACCCGCGCAAAGGTTCTGCCGCTGTCGCCGCCCGGCCTCATTGAAATACAGGATGTACCAGCACCCAGCGCCCCTATGGTCGAAATAGACCGAGCGCGGCAAAGCCGCCTGGTCAATGTGCCCAGGGATGTTTGGATTGTGTTGGCGCTTTCGACCACGTTTCATACGATGTCCGCACTGTAGCTGTCGGTATCCACGGGTTTTAGCCCGCCCGCCTGGTTGATCAAATCCACCGTAGTCCAGGGCCCCTTTCGTCCACTGAAAATTCGAATCCCTTGGGAGCGCAACGTTTTTTCAACGTCTGCCCGGCGGCTATATCCCGTTACGCGTTGTAAGTCTTCAAACTCAAGTACACGGGCTGCGCTCATGCTACCTCCAAGGTTACTGGCTCCCAGGCCGACTCGCAGAGCCCGTAGGCGCTGGAGCAGGCAGAGGCGTCAGTAGCAATCATCAGGTCGTATTGGATGCCGCCTCGGGCTGTCTTGGACCATTCAACGGCCTGGCGGATGCTTGCGATCTCCATGACTTCAATGGCTGTCATGCCCGAGATTGAGCCTTTCGGATGCTTGGCATTTGATCCGGCAAAGAACGTGGCAGCACCGCGTTTGCTGGCCTGCTGGACGGTTCGCTCCCAGCGATCGATCCGGTCAATCGCTTCGGGGAACCGCAGGGCAATCTCGCGTAATTCATCCTTGCGGCAGTTGATGCAGGGCATGCAACCGACACGCCCCATGCCTTGTGAATAAAGCGGATTCGGTTTGATGCACATGTAGCGGTGAGCTTCGAACACCGCCGGGACATCCCACTTCAAGATCGGGCGGTAGTTGAACAGGCCACCACCGACTTCGTCGCATTCCGGCAGATATCGTCTGTTTAGCGACTCGTCTGCGCGCACACCCTGCCAGCTCAGAATCATGTCGCCGGCACCCATCAAAGGCATGACTACTTGCTCAAGCATAGGGTCACGCTTCAGCTCCATGGTGCAGAACTGGGCCTTGCGGCTAGGGAACCGGCCTTTCCAGATGCACAGATCTAGGAAAGGGTTGCCGGTGGGCTGCAGCACGTCCAGCGCTGCAAGCACAACCTCCTCTGCGATACCTTGCGCCCGCCACTTAGATTCGATAAATCGGCGCTTACCTTCAATGCGCTGGGTAAAGTCAGCGCGCACCCGGGTTATTTTTGTGCATGTGGCTTGTTCCAGATAATCAAGGTACTCGTAGGTCTGTTGGTGCTCGTTGCCGGTGTCTGCGAAGACGGCCTGCAGGTTGGGTGCCTCTAGGGCAATGGCGACCAGTAGAGTGGCAGTGCTGTCTTTGCCGCCGCTTAGGCTGATAATGTTGTGAGCAATCATTGATGGCCTCCCGGAGCATCGGTCATTTGCCAGGGGAGAGGTGTGCGCAGTCGAGCTTTACTTTCAAACGCCTCCAACTCTTTTTTGCGATATTTTTCTGCGTTACGCACGAGTTGAAAAAGTCGATTTACTTCCATTTTTTGAATAACTTTCAGCTGGCTGCAGGCTGCAAGAAACCCCCAAATCCAGGTGCTGGTCCGAGCAAGCTCCTCTTTTGTAGCAGAGTTTCTTAGGGCCTCTAACTCCATGACGAGTGAGCACAAGTCAAAGGTTGTTGGCCTATTAATGTTTTTTTTGCGAACGCGATTGTTCCATTGTTCGGTCAGCAAAGGTTTGCAGTCTTCCTTCACGCTGTAACGTATGTTTGTGGAGGCTCCGCATCGTTCGTGTTTGCATTCAATCCAATGGCCGCCGTCACCATCGTGTGCGAATTGAGCATTACTTCCGCAAAAGGGGCAGCGCAATAATGGAGCGATTTTCTGAGTATTCATTGATGCACCTCTCCTGTTACATCCGAAACGATTGATGAGCGCGCGACGGCGGTAACTTCTGCTCGGCGTGTTGTGCTCCGTCGGATTGGATCTCACACACGAATCTGTGTCGTTTCCGGTTGGGCGCAGTCAGCGCCTTGGTCAGATCAGGCAGAACGTCAATGCATTGCTCATAGGCGTGAGGTCCCTTCCAGCTATCAGCCTTCACCACCTGGCAGTCTGTACGGGTTGCGTCCGCGCACAGGTACAGCAGTAGGAAAACGGTCATACGCCAACCTCCTGCTGCGCCACACTCAGCGCAATCGCCACCGGCTGCACCCAAACCGAAACGTTGCTGAGCATGAACGTCTCTCCTGCCTCGGAAAGCAGCAGTGTCATGCCGAACACATCGGCCATTGCCCTGGCTGCCGCACGGGGTACTGCATTCCCAATCCGCTCCCGGTGCTGGCCGTCGTTGATTCCGTCCAGACGGAAGACTCCCGCCTGTTCAATCTTGCGAACGCGCTGCATGCGCTCGATCTCATGGGCGGTCTGTGGATCTGCTGACCAGTGATCTTCTGGGTCAAATAGTGATTGCAGCGCGGCCAACTCCAGGGTGGTGAACGGCCGGTGCCAGGTCCCATCGAGGCTGGTGATTCTGCAGGTCAGTCTGTCGTTGGGCGCCGGCATGCGCTGATCTGCAACCGACCAACGTCCGTTGTCGTGGCACGCACTGGCGGACACGGCGCCGGCCGGCGTGTTGTAGTCGACCACACCATAATGCCCCCCGGTCAGGTATGCATCGCCCTTGGTGCGCGACATTCCTGGGCGAGGATCTGCGATCGATAACGCGCCGCTGGCGACCTGTTGCGAGCCAGTCACAGTCTTGGCGCTCTCGCACCAGGGCGTGATCCGCAACTTTTGCGTGCTGGCATTCGGGTGCCATTTTTTGTAGGCGGGATCTGCCACGGCGAAAGCGCCTTGCCCGGTGGTGCTTCCGGCGATGACGGTGCCTGCCGGCTTGCTGTAGTCGGTGACCAGGTACTTGCCGAAACCCTTGGACGGTTGCCGAGGGTCGGCCACGGCCTGCCCGCCAGAGCTCGGCCCGTGTCCTGCAGTGACAGTGCCGGCGGTTTGATCATTGCGTACCACGCGGAACACATTATTGTGGCGCTCGCCGGTCATGCGCGGGTCAGCAACGCTGAACGTCCCTTGCCCCGGGCTGCGCTGACCGGTTACGACACCGCAGTGGCGGTCATAGGGCAGCACACCGAATTGGGTGTACTCGAATTTGTTGGTGGGGCGCGGATCTGCCACGGAAAACTTGCCGTTTATTGGGCGGCTCGCACCTGCAACCACCCCGGCTGTATCGTCCCAATCGACAACCCCGAGTACGCCGTTGTGGTAGTCAGGCACAATCACAAAGTCGCGTAGGTGCCCGTCCTCGATCGCAAACCGACTCAGGCTGCGCCAATCCTTCCCGGCCTCGACCAGGGCTAGGCGTACCCATGTTTTCCACTGCAACGCCGGCACGCGGTGCATCGGCCCTGCCTGATCTATATCGCCTGCCAGCGGCATGCGGCTCAGCACGTCACCGACGGCACGCAGGCTGCGTTTCTCTGGTTCGTACAGGAACGCCGGGACCTTCTCTACGTGCCTGGCCACCAGCAAGAAGCGTTTTCGACTCTGGGCCAATCCGCCAATTTCGCCACAGTCGTGGGTGGTTTCAGCCACCGCGTAGCCGTAGTGCCTTAGCAGCTTGGTGATCTGGTCCAACAAGTACCGGCCACGGGTAGCCAGGCGCGGTACGTTTTCGAACACGATCAGCGACACCGGGTTGTGCTTCCAGGCTTCGCACATCAGCCATACGCAACGCAACGTCAGCTCGTTGAGTGCCCGATACTTGGGCGTCTGGCTCATAGTCTCGGACAAGAGGCCCGAGGCCCCCTTGCAGGGGCTGCTTATGAACACTGCATCTGGATCTTCGTTGCCGGCAGCGCGGCGCAGATCTTCGGCGGTGGCTTCCCTCCATCCTGCGGGAGGCTGCTGGCCGTGGAACGCCGTGAATTGCTCGCGCGTGAATAAGTCCATGAGCGTGCCAGGTACGCCGGTCATCATCTGGAAGTCGCGCAACCCGGCCGGGTCGACATCAACACCGCCCAGGCAGCGCCATTCAGCTTGCACTGGTCCCAGGACTGGTTTGGAGTCGTTGAAGCCAGCAGCGCCGCTGCCGAGGCCGCAGCAGAGATGGAAGTGGGTGAGGATTCGCTTAAGCATGGGAGGCCTCCCGCGCGGCAAAGCAGGAATTCCCCGAAACGTGCATATACCCCACGACAGGCTGCGCGGGCGGGCGTCCCGAAGCGGTAAGCGTTGCATCACTGACCGCTGCCCCGCGCAGCTTTTCGTGGGGTATACGTGCCTCGGCAGTGGCGCTGGAAGGAGCAATAATGACTGCTGCTGCGCAGCAGAGACTGTTTGTTTCTGACGTGTCGACACCACTGGTGCTGCGGAGCAAAGCGGGCAGGGCGCTGGTGTTTTCCTGTTGGTTCTTCATGCCGCTTTCCTCCGATGTTCGACAGAGAGTTGGTCCATCAGGCTCTGGTGGTAGGTGAGTCGGGCTTCTGCGGCAGGCCATGGACGGATGATTTCGGCCATAGGTTGTATGCCGACCAAACAATCCCAGATAGCCGGATCGGTTGGCATGAGGTCGCGGCGTTCGGTGGCCAGCGCAATCAAGTCGGCCTGGTGAACGCATGCAGGAAGTTCTGCAGCAATGTCGAAGCGCTGGCACACGCGTTGCCATACCCAGTCTTCAAAGTCCTGGTATGCATGTATCCACTGTTTAAGTGGTTTGGTCATGTCGCCCAGGTACGCCTCTGGCGCGTCGTGAAGTAAGGCAGTGAGCTTGTGTTCTTCCGGCACCAGCTCGGCGACGATGCAGCTATGTTGCGCCACACTGTAGAACTCACGGGTGTGCCCGTTGAAGCGGCAGAGGTGTGCCAGTGAGTGGGAGATGTCTCGGGGATCGATCATGTCGGCGTCAGGCTCGAACAGATCAAAACGTTTGCCGGTGTGGGTTAGGATCCAGTTCATGCGGCCTCCTTCACAAGATCGGCCAGCAACAGGGCGTTGTCAGCTGCCTTATGCAATTCGCGCAGTGCGTCGTAACCGATCAGCGCTTTCAACTGCCGGTCGAACTCTTTGTTATGGCGAGTCATTGCGTTCAGTTCCTTCATAGCCTTGGTGTACTGCTGTTGCAGTGTTCCAGCGGCCTGAGGCGTCAGACGCAGCATTGGGATGGCGCGACTCATGCTGCATCCTCCTGATATAAGGAATCCAACTCGGCAGCCATGCTCAAAGCGTGGTCGCGCAAAACGAGTGCTTGAGTGGCGTGGTTTTCGGATTGCAATGCGCGGAATGTATCGGCGGCGAGTTTGAGCTTTCCGGCTATATCCAAAAGGATCTGCCGGTCCTGTGGCTCGCGGATCAAAATCAGCTCCAGGCGCGTGCATCGCTTCGTAACCTGTTCAAGGGCCGTGGCGCCTGACGACTCGCCCTCCTCAATGCCCTCGATGTAGCCCTTGGCGTGTCCGTCGTCGTAGCCTTCGCTCCAGCCATCCTTCAGTCCGCCTCGATACCCGACCCAGTACAGAATGGCGAGTGCAATTACGAAGCTGATCAATGCGAAAATTTCAAATGCAGTCATGTGGTTTGCTCCTACTGTTGTCTTCCGCTTGGCTGGTGGTGCAGCGGTCGCGGTGGTGCAGCTGCTATCGAAGTGTGTCGGTTAAAGATTCATCGCTCGTCTGGCTGGGGTTGAGTTTTTGTCAGCTCCTCGTCTGCGGCATCGGCCTGGGTATCAATGAAGATGGCCAGATGGCGGATGTCGATAAAGCGGGGGCGCTTGGCGCTGGTATCCAGAGTGGTGATGGGTAGCGCTACACGGCCGCTTGTCAGTGCGCGAGTGAAGTTGTCCTGGTTCAGATTGCTGAAGTAGCGTTCACGTACCTGTTCGACGGGCACGAGCAGGTCTCCGAGCGTTCGGTACAACAGGTCAACGGTCTGACTTCTGGGCGCTATCGGCAGGCGCAGTTCGTGCTGTACGGAGGCCGTCATGCTGCATTCGCCTTATCTACCTGCGCCTTGAGCGTGCCAAGCGTCAGCTTTCCGGATGTACGTCGCGTCGATTCTTTAGTGCGCGGTTGGTGGCTTGCTCGAATGTCACGGTTGATGGCTGCCAGGGCTGTACGTGTCGTGCTGCCAAACGCCACGAAACGCGGCAGTGGTGAGGTGCTGTCTAGCGGTTCGAGAACGGCCCCCAACTCAACGCCCTCAATGCCGCTGCCAAGGCGCAGCATGGCGCGAGCACGGTAGTTGGGGCCGAGATCGATCACGAGTTGGTCGAGAGCCGCCGCCAGTTGCAGGTGCTCGATTTGCAGCGGTGCGCCAGTGATGGGGAGGGAAACACCGGCGGCGGTCGCGGCTAATGTCAGGTTGGCCAGAATTTTCTCAGGGGTACGGCGTTCTTCGGGCAGGTTCAGCAGCTCGATCAGTAAGGTGTCAATCAGTTTGCGATCCATGTGTATTCCCTCGGGGGTGGTTCCAGGCGATCTCAACGTGGGTGCGCACAAGATCGCGTAGGTGCTCCGGTACCTCTGCCAGCGCGGCGATGCGTTCCTCGCGAGTTCGCATCGCCGTGATCTGGCGGGCGTACTGGCGCGGCCATGCTTCGGGCTGTCTCATTACGCGACTTCTCGCGGGTCAGGCACGGCGGGTGGTGCTGGGCATTCAATACCGATCTGGTTGGCTAGCCAGGAGATGCCGATCTCAGTCACACGAGTGGTACGTTGGTATTGCATCCCGTATTCCTCGTGAAACCAGCGGCTCTCGCGGGTGACCAAAAAGTCTTTGGTTGCGGCTGGGTTAGCTGGCAGGTTTTTTTTATCTAGCAAACCTTTGTCGCGCATGCGTTTCATCAATTCGCGGTGACCCAGACCAAGGCGTTGGGCTGCGCGTTTGAGGGATATGCTCATGTAGGCACCTCACGCGGCGGCCGCGAGGCTGTTGCGGTAGCCCTGCAGGAATTGATTAAGGTTTTCAACCAAGATTGCGTAAGCGCGCTGGTTGTCGGCGGGCAGGGTGAGTAGGCAGCCTGCGTCGTCGTCTATTTCGATCACGGCGATAAAACCGCCGCGTGGGTTGCGCTGTATCTTTAGAGAAGGCTCCAGTTCGTCGGCGATCAGGTGGTAGATGCCGCGCCCACGCCGGATAGCCAGACGTAGAGTGGCCTCTATATCGCTGACAGCTTCATGCTCATCTACGTCGGGCACACCGGTGGGGCTGCGGCCATTGGCGATACCTTCGATAAAGCTCGCAACGCGCGTGGCGTTGTTTTTGCGGTGCTTATCGAGAGTGACTGATGTATTGCGCGTCCCGCAGATGCGCACCATCACCGTGATGCCGGCGGTGCATTGTTCGATCTCAACCTGAGCCGCTACGGATTGGCAGCCATCACACGAATGCAGGGTGTGATTGAAGGTGCCGCTAAGGTTTACCTGGGCCTGTAGACGGATGTAGGCGCTGGCGTTGAGAGATAGTCTACTCATGCTGCACGCCCTCCATCGTCAGGATTGAAGGGGGTTGGCGTTGGGCTGGTAGTTGATTTGCGTTTGGTAGGGGCGAAGGCGCAGCCGTGGATTATGGCTAGGCGGCGCACCTCGAAAACGCGGCTTTCTGGGCACTTTGGTAGGACGTGCAACGTTGCGGTTTGCATGGGAATTGCCTCGCTCTGTGGTGGGAGAGTGGGGCAATTAAAGTTCTCTTAACTTTTTAAGTCAAGAAGGCTTAATGTATTTTGTTAAGAGATCTACAGCTAGAGGGCTCCAGCGTGCCATACGGCCCGTCCGATGATGAGTAGATGACCAATGCTTGTATCAGTAGCGCTCTCATCCGGATAAGCGCGTTTGTCCTCGTTGTCGCTTCGAATTATCCAACCGTTGGTGAGCGTGTGGACTAGGCGCTTGATGCTGATGTCTCCGTCTGGGCGCTGAATTGCATAGATTCTGCCGTTCAACGGCTCGCGCTGGCCTTCGTCAATCAGCAGCACATCATCATCAGCAATGGTCGGGAACATGCTCATTCCTGTGCTGTAGATGACCTTGAGGTTCTTTTCCTTCAAGCCCATTCGGGTAAGCCAGTCTCTCCTAAACATTAGGCCGCCGAGGTCTTCTATGTGGTGGTTGGTGTGGCCCGGGCCTGCACCCGCCTTGGCGGTGAATTGGGGAATCAGCACATGGCCCTCCTCGAGGGCACCGGCGTCATATTTGTCCCCTATGCCTTCGGCAAGCCACTGGGCTGAGAACCCGGTAGCGCGTGCGAATAGGAAAAGATTTTCAGCCTTGAGGCTCCCGTCTCCCTGCGCTAACTGGCTAATTCTGGCAGCACTCAGGTTGGACTCTATCGCCAAGACGCTGGCTTTCTTTCCGCACTTGGAAATGGCGTATGCGATTCTTTCTGCTGGAGTATTCATTAAGCTAGCTTAAGGCTTACTTTGTTTGGAGTCCTTCATTTGCTTGCCAAATAAGTTAAGTGTACTTACTGTATTGGGCAGGCAAACAGGAGAGCACCATGCTCACGACAGAAGTAATCGCCTTCTTCGGAGGGAAATCTAAAGTGGCTGCGGCTCTGAAAGTCTCCCCCGCTGCAGTATCGCAATGGGGCTGTGAGCCGCCGCAGTCACGCCAGTATCAGGTTCAAGTGCTTACAGATGGAAAGCTCAGGGCGACAGATAAAGCGTCAAGCCAGCAGGCTGCTTAACGAAGTAAAAGGCAGAGCGGCGCGGAGCAAACCAATACAACGCGCCGTTCCACCACCCCCCAAGGCACGGATGCCCTGGGTTGCCTGCTAACCCACCACGGTCTGCAGGCTGTAACGACAGGGCACATGCGGAGCGTGTGCCTTGCCATTGGGGTGCAGCCGGGTTTTCTACCACAGAGCAACCGGCTGCATGCGACCACCTGTGAGTGACCACGGCGCAACTGTACCAAACAGGCATGCGGCGGTCACTGGCAGAGTTTTTGGAGTTTTGCCATGAACCGTAAACAGTTCAATTCCATTGAGCGCGCACGGCGTTCGCTGTTGACTCTACCGCAAGCTTTGCTCCACGCCGCACGTGATTATCCAGGCGGAGCCACTGCCATTGCCGCTATCGACGGCGGCAACGCCACCACCCTCAATCATAAGCTGAGCCTGACCAACACCAGCCACACGCCTAACATTGGCGATCTTGAATTGGTGCTGGGTGCCACGCGCGATCCGCGCATCGTAGACGCGTTGCTGCATCCCATCGGTTGGGTGGGAATCGACGTTTCCGAGTTGAGCGACACCGACACGGCGCAGTCGCTAATGGCAGGCATTGGCGAGTTGCTTTCTCGTGAGGGGGAGTTAGCCACGCATGTATCGACCTCATTGTCCGATGACAAATTGGACGATGACGAACTGGCTGAGTTTGAACTGCTGGCCGAGCGGATGGTGCAGGCGGTGTTCAAGTTGCGCGCAGTGCTCCGCAAGATGCATGCGGAGGATCTGACCTATGTCTGACAACGCAGATGTTGCTGATAACGTCATTGCTCTTAATCTTGCAGTGGCGATGGCCGCGCGTCCTAGTGCCAATCCAGGCCAATGTACGCTCGAGTGCGTGGACTGCGGGGATTTCATCCTAGAGGCTCGGCGATTGGCAATGCTTGATCGCGGCTGTACGCGTTGCACTGACTGCCAGGAGCTGGCAGACCGGCGTGGGGTACGGGCATGACCAATCACGAACTACTCGATGATGTGTTGGCCCAGTTGCAGGACTACGGGCTTAAACCAGAAACCCCATTGGTGATTGGTAAGCGAACGCGTTGCGAGTGCGACGGTGATAAGGCCCCGGAGAAAACGGGTTGGTATGTGATCTATGAGCATCTGACTGGTGACGGCAAAACACTGTATTGCGGCGCTTTTGGCGACTGGCGTCAGGGTGAAAAGGGCAGTTGGCAGAAGATCAAGCCAAAGGGCGGGCGGCTGAGCGCTGAAGATCGAGCGGTGATGCGCGCCAGGGCCGAGGAAGGCCAGCGCAAGGCCGCCCTGGCTGAGGACCGAAAGCACCGCACTGCAGCCCGGCGCGCTGCTGGTATGTGGAAGCACCTATCTGAAAAGGGCGGTTCGCGTTACTTGGATGCCAAGCGGGTAGTCGGCATCGGTCTGCGTTACAAGGCAAAGAGCGGTACGGCTTTCGTGCCGATGCGCAATGTGAAGGGCGATATTGTCGGGCTACAAGTGCTGTACCCGGAAAAGCAGGCTGCTACGGGCAGGAACAAAACCTACTGGCCGTACGGTTTGGCTAAAGAAGGCGCGTTTCATCTGATCGGCCCCGAGCCAGAGCCGGGCGACGTGATTTTGATCGCAGAGGGATACGCGACAGGCGCCAGCCTGCACATGGCGACCTCACTGACGGTGTGCATTTGCTTTGATGCCGGCAACTTGCTGCCGGTGGCACAAGCCATGCGCACAAAGTATCCCGGCCGGCAGTTGGTGTTTTGCGCAGATGATGATTGGAAGACTGTAGTGAATGGGCACCCGTATAACGCGGGGGTAATCAAGGCTGGCAATGCGTCGGTTGTGGTCGGTGGGCAGGTGGTTATGCCGGTATTCGACAACGACCGGGAAGACTGCTGGACGGATTTTAACGACTTGCACTGTGCTGAGGGCATGGACACGGTGCGCCGCCAGGTGTTGGCGGTGGTTCGACCCTCTACCGATGAGGGGTGGCGTGAGAAGCTGCAGTATTCTGAAAAAGGAGGATTGATCGTACACCCATTCAACGTGGCATTGATTCTGGGTAACGATAAACGCTGGGCCGGCGTAATCGCCTGGGATTCGTTCAGTTCGAAGACGCGCAAGCTGCGTACACCTCCGTATGGCGGTGGTAAGGGGGACTGGACCGATCTTGACGACATCAGGGTGGCGCTGTGGCTTGCTGATGTTTACGGGCTACGGGTGAAAACTGCCCACGTTGTTGAGGCTGTCAGTGCGGTGGCGAATGACAACTCCTACCACCCGGTGCGAGAGTATCTAGATAGCCTTGAGTGGGATGGCGTGCGACGCCTTGAGCGTTGGTTGCAGGATCGGTTGGGTGTTATGGATAGTTCGTACACCCGCAAGGTGGGCAAGCGATGGCTGATTTCTGCGGTGGCACGCGTGTGTCGACCTGGCTGCAAGGCTGACTCAATGTTGATTTTGGAAGGCTTGCAGGGCGAGGGAAAATCCACGGCTGCGCGGGTATTGGGCGGCGAGTGGTTCATGGATACGTCATTTGATCTGAGCAGCAAAGACGCCTATCAGGCGATCCGGGGCAAGTGGATTGTGGAGATGGCCGAGCTGGACTCACTGAACAAGGCAGAGTCGACCAAGGCCAAGCAATTCGTCTCATCGCCCATCGATACCTACCGCGAGAGCTATGGCCGGCGGATGCTGGATGTTCCCCGGCAGAGCGTTTTTATCGGCACGACCAACCAGGATGAGTACCTGAAGGACGATACGGGCAACCGCCGTTACTGGCCGGTAATGTGTACCAAAGTTGATCTAGAGGGACTGCGAGCCGACCGTGATCAACTCTGGGCCGAAGCGTTAGCCTGTTTTCGCGCAGGTGACATCTGGTGGGTGGAGCGCGATGAGGCTGATGTTTTCGCAGCTGAGCAGGATCAGCGTTATCAGGCAGATATGTGGGAAGACCTGGTGGTCGGCTATCTGGTCGACAAGCATATTGGCGATACGGTGACGGGCGCGCACTTGCTTGAGCATGCGCTTAACATCGATCCAAGCCACTGGGGTAGACCCGAGCAAATGCGCATCGGCAAGATTATGCATCGGATGAATTGGCCCCGCCGGCGCAAGGGTAACTGTGTGCGTGGTGTGCGCAGCTATGAGTATGTGAAACCGCCGGAGTGGAAGCGAGGGTCGGCGGTGCCCAGGCAGGAGACCGCATTTTGATCCCGGAAATGGATGAGATGTTGAAATTGTGGGCGCTCGACATGCACGGTGGCGGTGGCCCTGACGGGTCTGCCAGCAGTATGTTGGGTCAATTGATCGATTGCCGGGGGGAATTGATTCGAGGCACACGCGGCGGTTCGAAGATGCTGCTGCCATGGAGTGCAGACATTGAGGTGATCGTAAACAAGCGTCTGTCCTGGCATCTGGCCCAAGTGGTGCAAGAGCATTACCTGAACCGTGAAAGCGTAGAACGCCAGAAATGGGCGCACTGCGGGTGTGGTCGAACGCAGTTCTATGCGCGCTTGCATTCGGCACATCTGGAGATCGCAGGCATGCTGCTGGAGCGCGTAGCTTGATGGTGCGGCGCGTCCCTGTACGGCCTGCCAGTGTTTTGGCGGGTGGGTCATCTGCGCGCCGCGTGTTAATTGATGATGGCCCACCGTCCCACCTTTTTTGCATCTTTCCCGCATGTGACGCATACACCCACATACGCGCGCGCGTACGCGCAGCGTTTATTAATTCTCCCTTTACATGGAAAAAGTAATAAATAGTAGGACGGAGGGGCGCCGCTTTGATTCATCGGTGTTTCAGACGTCGCGCCTCTCTTGAAAACAGTGGGACAAGAGGGTCCATGCCTGCGGCGCTAGAGCCAGTAACGTTATATGTCCGTTGATTGCCGGTGTATTGCCGTTGATTACCGTTGATTGCAGGGTGGCAGCGCTGAGCTCTTGCTGCCACCGGACTGGAGGGGTATAAATCAGTCATGTTCAAAGAGGTACGCAAACAGCGACCTCACCAAAAAACCGGCCTTTGCGCCGGTTTTTTTCATTTCTCCTCAGACGTACTACTTCGTACAGCCAATTTTTCTTTTGGAACTGAGAAATGGAACGAGATCAGAAGCTGTTGGTGAAAATCTTAGACGTCTGCATCAAGGACTCCGATGACTGGAAGCTCAATTTATCGGCGAAGGATATTCGCAGCAAATTCTCCAGCGCCGAGTGTGTCCATTGGTCCGATGTAGTCGTGGATGGCCATATCGAGCTGCTTGTAGATTTGGGTTGTATCAATGTTGAAGGGGATGCTCCGGATATACGTATCCAGCGCGTCACCAATGCGGGATATAACTATCTCGACAGAAGTAGAAGGTTGAGTTCGCGTAGCAGTGAACTACCCATCCACTAGACAACAACGTTTTTGAGCCCTGCCTAGTGCAGGGCTTTTTCGTTTACGGAGTAGGCCAATGACGAACGAACAGCAAGCGCTGGCAGAAATGCCGATCTGGTTAGTGATCGTCCTGGCCCTGGTGGGCGGTGTGTCGGGCGAGATGTGGCGAGCGGACAAGGAAGGGACGCGTGGTTGGGCATTGATCCGACGATTGGCCCTTCGGTCCGGCGCCTGCGTGGTGTGCGGGGTATCGGCGATCATGCTGCTGTATGCGGCAGGCATGTCGATCTGGACGTCCGGTGCGCTGGGATGCCTCACGGCGATGGCAGGGGCAGACGTTGCGATCGGGCTGTACGAGCGCTGGGCGGCCAAGCGCCTTGGTCTGCGTGAAGCGCAAGCCAACGGTGAAGCTGGACCATAAGCATCCAGGGGGCAATGACCATGATGCGACTTGAGATGCGTGACAACATCGACAAGATCGTTAGGGAGATGCGTGGGCTCAGCAAGTCGAAGGTGCCAATAGCCGCTGCCAAAGCGCTGACCTTCACCGCTGAACGCGTACAGGCGGCAGAGAAGGCCGAGCTGGAGCGGGTATTTGATCGGCCCACGCGCTGGACGCTCAACTCGGTCTTCAAGCGCAGTGCCACGACCAGCCGCCTGTTTGCCCGTGTGTGGATCAAGGACGAAGCAAGCTCAGGTGTGCCCGCGTCCAAGTACTTGCCGGTGCACATTGACGGTGGCAACCGACCACATAAGCGATTTGAGAAAGCGCTGATCCACTACGGCTTGATGCCAGCGGACATGTACGCCGTCCCTGGTCGGCGCGCCAGGATGGATAGCAATGGCAACATCAGTCGCGGCCAGATCGTGCAGATCCTGTCCGCACTCGGAGCAGCTGAGCGGGTGTCGGGCTTCATGGCCAACCGCACTAAGCGCAGCCGACGCCGCAACCGCAATGCACCGGACTATTTCGTGGGTCGGCCTGGCAACGGCACCGGCCCTTTGGGTATCTGGGAGCGTATCGGCAACGGGGCACGGCCCATCCTGATCTTCGTCAAACGCCCGACGTATCGCCGGCGCTTTGACTTCTACGGTGTCGCCAATCGAGTGGCCGAGGCCGAGTTCGAGCCGCTCTTTCGACGTGCCCTGGCACGGGAGATGGAGCGAGGTTGACCTCTTGTCGGTTCGGAGCATTTTTTCTCAAAAAACGTTGATTTTTCAATGAGTTGTCTGTGTTTTAGCTTGGCAGGCCGACCTGCGACCCAAAATCAATGGGTCCTTCCAGGCCGCGGGGCCATCGGGGTAATTCGAACCCCGACTTTTTTGCAGATTCAACCCGACATAGGGGGTTCCGCTTCCTAGTCCCGACCTTGGAGATGAGCATGCCTACACAGCGTGAAATTGCTGATCACCTGGACATGAGCGAGCGAAACGCCCGCGACGTGCTGAAGGGAATCGGCATAAGCGATTGGCAGACAGCCTGCCTAGATGAAATCCGGATTGCTTACATCCGCGACTTGCGCGCAAAAGCCGCTGGGCGCGGAGGCAGCCAGTTGGAAGAACTTAACGCTGTGCGGATCGATGAAGGTCGAGTCAAGGCCGCTAACGGTCGCCTGCTGTATCACGAAAAACTGCGTTCATTGATTCCGGCTGGCGAGGCTGATCGGGTGCTTATCGACTGGGCCAGTTTCGCAAACCGGGAATACCTGGGCGGCCTTGAACGCATCATTCAGGAAATCGAGAGCGTGCAAAAAGTCACGGTTGATCGATCAGTGGTGGCCAAAATTGCTGGACCTACAACCGAGCGAATTGCAGGCTACGCGCGAAAACTTGGCGCGAAGCTTGTTGGCAGCGGCGGGGGAATTCAACCCGCCGCGTGACATCCCGACCGCGCACTACCTGAGCACCGAGTTTTACCTGCCCGCTGAAAGCGGCGTGCTGCACGGCCTGTACGATTTCCACTACACGCCTTACTTCCTCGGCGTTGCCGCTGCCCTGGATGATCCCCGGGTGAGCGAGGTCGACCTGATGAAGGCGGCGCAGATCGGCTGGACGTGGTTCTTGATCGGTTACCTGTTCAAGTTCATCCATCACCTGCCGCGCCCGATCATGATCCTGTTTGCCAAGGAAAAAGACGGCAAAAACTTCCACGATGAAAAGCTCAAGTTCGGCGTGACGGCGAACACTGAGGTGGCCAAATTGATGCCGGTCGATGTAAGCCGCACCTCGGGGAACCGTTGGGACCATAAGACCTTCCCGGGCGGGTTCCTCAAACTGGTAGCGTCGAACTCACCCGGCAACGTTAAGTCCACGTCGTCGGTGGGCTTATCGGTGGTGGAAGAACCGGACGATACCAGCGATGACGTAAAGGGGCAGGGTGATGCGATCGCCCTGCTGGAGGAGCGCGGCAAACGCTACCCCGGCTCCAAGATGCTGGTGGGCGGTACGCCGGCGATCAAGGGAGCGAGCAAGACCGAGGCGCGTCTGGCCCAGACTGACTGCCGGGTGCTGCCGGTTATTTGCCAGGATTGTGGCAAATCTCACGTCTTGGATTTCGAGCACATCAAATGGTTTGAGCAGGACGAACAGTCCCATTTCGAGGCATTAGATAAACGTGATGATGATTGGCTTAGAGATAATGCCGATCTGGTCAAGGATTTAAAGCGCCTGGGGAAAGGGGCCGTAAAGCTTGCTCAAATACTTGATCAGCCCCATGAAATCTACGGTCGAGCGCTTCCGGATACAGCCTATTACGCCTGCCCGCACTGTGGCAGTTGCTGGGACGACTACCAGCGCAAAGAGAACATCCGCAATACGGTGTACAACGCCATCGCCGCCGGCGACCCTTATTGCGGCTGGGTACCGACTAAACCCTTTGCTGGTCGTGCCGGATTCATTGAGCTGAACGAACTATACGCATGCCTGCCAGGTACCAGCTTGGCCGACATCGTGCGGGAGAAACTCAACGCCGAACACCAGGCATCGATTGGCAACCTGTCGTTGCTGATCAAGTTCGTCAACCAAAAACAGGGCCGTGCCTACGAGTACAAATCCGATCTGCCCGAGGCCGATAAACTGGCTGAGCGAGCGGAGGACTACCCGGAAATGTTTGTGCCCATGGGGGGCCTGGTGATCACCGCCGGTGTCGACGTGCAGCACGATCGCCTGGCGGTGGTGATGCGGGCCTGGGGCCGAGGCGAGGAATCCTGGCTGATCTACTGGGGCGAGATCTACGGCGAGGTGGTGCTGCCTGACCAAGGCGTCTGGCTGGACCTGGAAAAGTTGCTGTTTGCGCCGATCCCACACGCCTGCGGCGCCAAGCTGAGGGTGCTGGCAACTTCGCTGGATACCTCGGACGGCACCATCACCCAGGACGCGGCGTATGCGTTTTGCCGTAAGCATCAGCGCAACGGCGTGATGGCGATCAAAGGCGCGAGCGAACGTGGCAACACCCGCGACGATGAGCGCCGGGAAATCTTCAGCGCGCCTCGGCAAGGCGTCGACACTGACAAAGAGCAAAAGGCCTCGAAGTACGGTCTGCGCCCTTACATTGTCGGTACCTCGCGGGCCAAGGATCTGTGGATTGAGGGCCGTCTGCCATTGACCGGTGATGGCCCTGGTCGGATGCACTTTTACAAAACGGTGCGCCCGGATTATTTCCGGCAAATCACCGCCGAAGTGAAGGCGCCCAGCCGGCGACACCACTACCGCAAGGTCTGGCAGAAAAAGGCCGGTCAACCGAACGAAGGTACCGACTGCGAGACGTATGCGTTGCACGCGGCCCGTTCCCTGAAAACGCATTTGATGCGGGAGCAAGACTGGGCAGGGCTCGATGCACAGATCCGTCAGGGTGCGTTGTTTGACCCACCCGAGCCGGATCAATCCGAGGCTGAACCCGTTCCCGAAACGGACGGGACTAGCTCGGAACCGACACCAGTCGAACCACCCAATCTCCCGCCCTCTGGCGGGAGAGTTGTTTCTGGGCGCCGTAGTGCAATGCGCGTGCTCTCTCAACGCAGGAATTAATTCATGGCTATCACCCTGGAACAAGCGCAGGGCCAGCTGCAAGCCTGGCTCGATGCGAGCATGAAGGTCAGCCAAAAGCAGAGCTATCGCATCGGCACCCGGCAACTGGAATACGCCGACCTTGCCGAAATCACCAAGACGATCGACTACTGGCAACAGCAAATTGATCGCCTGGAGAGCGGTCGTACTCGGGGGATCGTCCTGCGTGGGATTACGCCGCGATGAGCCGCGCACCGAAAGTGCCAGAGCCGACGCTACTGGATAAAGCCATCACCTGGCTCAGCCCCGAGCGCGGCGCCAAGCGCATGCACGCCCGGTTGACCATGACCGCCTTGGGTGGTTACAGCGGCGCGTCGAAGTCCAAGCGCACGTTGAGCGCCTGGACCCCGACGGCAGGCAGTGCGGCAGCAGATCTGCTGCCCGACTTGCCCACGCTTCGCGAACGCTGCCGAGACCTTGAGCGCAACAACCCCATCGGTGGTGGTGCGATCAATACGGTGACGACGAAAACGGTCGGCACCGGCCTGGCGCTTAAGTCAGTGGTCAATCGCTCGATTTTGGGCTGGGACGAAGACCAAGCCAGGGAGTGGCAGCGCAAAACCGAATCGCTGTTCAAGTCCTGGGCGGAAACCACCAGCTGCGACATCACCCGCGAGCAGAATTTCTATGGTCTGCAGGATCTGACCTGGCGATCTGTGCTGAGCAGCGGTGACGTCTTTACGTTGCTCACGCACAAAGAACAACCCGGCCAGCATTACTCGGCGTGCATCCAACTGATTGAGGCCGACCGGGTTTGTAACCCTAGCAACAAGGCCGACACGGAAGCGCTCACGGCCGGCATTGAGCGTGACGCCGATGGTGCACCGATCAAGGCTCACATTTTGCGCAGTCACCCCGGGGCACTCGGCGTCAAAGAGCGCGTTTGGGATGACCGTCCGTTCTTCAATGAGCGCGGCGGTCGCGTGCTGCTGCATGTGTACCGGCGTCGTCGGGTGGGCCAGCCACGCGGTGTGCCGTACTTGGCGCCGGTAATCGAGAAGCTCAAACAGTTGGATCGCTATACCGATGCCGAGCTGGAAGCGGCGGTGGTGTCTGCGTTCTTCGCCGTGTTCATCAAGTCGGGGCCGTCCGGCAATCTGAGCCCTCTGGCATCGGCCGTTACCGGCAACACCCCGGTGGGTGGCGATAAACCCGCCAGCAGGGACCAGGGCGGTTGGGACGGCTCACTCAGTGGCGGCATTGTCGCCGAGCTGGACGACGGAGCGTCGATCGATACCGCATCACCCGGTCGCCCGAACATGGCGTTCGATCCGTTCGTGCTCGCCATGCTCCGGCAGATCGGCATGGCCCTGGAGCTGCCCTATGAGGTGCTGATTAAGCACTTTACCGCCAGTTACACCGCCGCGCGTGCTGCTGTGATGGAGGCTTGGCAGTTCGTTCGCGGTTGCCGTGACTTCCTGGGCCAACATTTCTGCCAGCCCGTGTACGAGCATTGGCTTGAAGAGGCCGTGGCGCAGGGAGACATTGAGGCTCCCGGGTTTTTCGACCACCCGTTGCTGCGCTATGCGTACAGCGGGTCGCTATGGGTGGGTGATGGTCCTGGCACCGTTGATCCGCTCAAAGACATCAATGCCGCCGAAAAGCGCATCGATATTGGCGTCAGCACGCTCGCCAAGGAATCCATGCTTTACGACGGCAGCGACTGGGAAGAGAACCACGAACAGCGTGCGCTTGAAGTGAAGCGTAGGCGCGATGACGGCCTATCCGTGTCACCAACGGCTCGCCCCGAGGATGAGCCTGCGGCCAATCCTGATCTTCCTGAACGGACCTAACTATGAGCGACAACCCAACCGATGCACCTCCCGTGCACCGCGTGACGGCGTTCGACCTGGTATCACGTGAGCCCTGGGCCATCACCCCGGACATGCTGCAGACCATCACCGCCATCGCCCGCCGGGAGCATGAAGGCCCGGAAGCCTTGGAGGCCAGACAGGGCAAACCCTTGCAGAACAGCCGCGCGGTGACCCAGCGCGGCAATGTGGCATTGCTGCCCGTCACCGGCCCGGTGTTCCGCTACGCCAACTTGTTTACGGCGCTGTCCGGAGCGACGTCGCTGGATGTGCTGGCCAAGGAGTTCACCACCGCCGTCGACGATCCGCGCACCGACACCATCATTCTGGTGATGGACACCCCCGGTGGTATTGCCAGTGGCATCGCTGAATTCGGCCAGATGATCCGCGCCTCGCCCAAAAGGGTGGTTGCGTATGTGTCCGGTAACGCGGCCAGCGCTGGCTACTGGATGGCTGCAGCAGCCCATGAAATCGTCATGAGCCGCACTGGCGCTGTGGGCTCCATCGGCACGGTGCTGACGGTGCGCAAAAGCGACGACGACGGCAGTTTTGAGATCGTCAGCAGCCAGAGCCCGAAAAAGCGCCCTGACTTCAGCACTGAATCAGGACGTGCTGTCGCTCAGGCCCATGTCGACCGGCTGACTGACATCTTTGTCGAGGACGTCGCCAATTACCGTGGCCTCAGTGTTGAAACCGTTTTGGCCGACTTCGGCCAGGGCGATATGCGGATTGGCTCCGATGCCGTGGCATTGGGCATGGCCGACCGTGAATCCACCCTTGAACAACTCATCGCTGAGTTCAACAGCAGTTCTTCTGGAGAAAGACCTATGTCCACCACCAACAGTAACGCCCCCGCTCCAACTGCAGAAAAACCAGTTATCAACCGCGAATACCTGGCGGCGAATAATGCCGAGCTGCTGGCCAGCCTGGAACATGACGCGCATGCCGCTGGTGTCGCTGCCGGTGCCCGCGCTGAGTGCGAACGCATCCAGGCGGTGGAAGCCGCCGCACTGCCCGGACACGAAGAGCTGATTGCCACGCTCAAGTTCGACGGCAAAACCACTGGTGCCGAAGCGGCGGCGCAGGTTATCGGCGCCGAAAAAACCAAACGTGCCGGTGCCCTGGCCGACATTCGTGCCCAGGCGCCTGCGCCGGTGCCCAACGCGCTGACGCCACCGGCAGCCCCTGAGGCTGTGAAGGAGGATCCAGAGGCGCCGCTGGAGGAGCGTGCCAAGGCGACTTGGGACAGCGACAAGGAGCTGCGCGCCGAGTTTGGCACCTTCGAGGCCTATCACGGCTACCGCAAGGCCACCGAGCGGGGCCTGGTCAAGGTCCTGAAAAAGTAAGTACCGGGTAACCCCTTTCCACCCATGGCTCTGGAGAATCCTATGCCTCTTACACTCGATACCCCCCGCGCTTACGAGATCGGGGAAATTAACGATTTGTCCGTTGCGGCCGGCGTGCAGATTTTCGAAGGTTCGGCGGTTGGCATTGTCGCGGCTAACGGCCTTGCGCGACCTCTGGCGGCAGGGGATCTATTCGTGGGCTTCGCCGATCGCGGCGTCGACAATCGAATCGGTGCGGCTGCTGCAGCGCGTGTGCGTCTTCGCGAAGAGGGCAAAGTTGAATTGCCCGTCACTGCGCTGGCGATCACCGACATCGGTAAGCCGGTGTATGCCAGCGACAGCGGCACGTTTCTGCTCACCGCCGCCGGTAACAGCCTGATCGGGCATGTTCACCGTTTCGTGCGCACCGGCGTCGGCATCGTCAAGTTCACCGCCCAGGCCATCCCCATAGCGGCCTGACGCATCACTCAACCCGTTTTTTCAAACTTTTCTCTGACCGTATCCTTCTTCAGGAGAATCACCCATGGGTGCTGAAGTACTTTCCAGCCGTGCCATCATCGGCATGTTTTACGAACTGCTCGAGCAGAATGTGGGGTCGAACTGGATCGACGCCGTGTCTAACCTGTTCGACTCCGACCAGGCCAAAGAAACCTATCCGTGGATCGGCATGGTGCCGACCTTGCGTGAGTGGATTGGTGGTCGCCACGCCAAGGGTTTTATCAGCGCTGATCTCGAAATCGAAAACCTGCATTTTGAGGCCACCCTCGAAGTGCTGGTCACCGAGCTGCGCCGCGATAAAACCGGACAGTTGCGCATCCGCCTGGGCGAGCTGGCCGACCGCACCAACGCGCACTGGGCGCGACTGCTGTCGGTGCTGCTGCTCAACGGTGAAAGCCAGACCTGTTATGACGGCCAGTACTTCTTCGATACCGACCACGAAGAAGGCCAGAGCGGCGTGCAGTCCAACAAGATCACCACCAAGATCTCCGAACTGCCGGCAAAGCTTCATGGTTCCCCCACTCACCCTAGCGTCGAGGAGTTTCAGCAGGCAGTTGCTCGGTCTGTCACCCAGTTGACTAGCCTGAAGGATGACCAAGGCGAACCTATCAACGAGCTCGCCCGCGAATTTCTGGTGATGGTGCCGTTCAACCTGCTGAGCGTCGCGCAGACGGCGCTCAGTGTCCCGCGCGGTACTGACATCAGCGAAATCGTGATGCCGGACAACGTGGTGGTTCGCGTGGTGGGCAACGTGCGCCTCAACGCCTGGCAGGACAAGTTCGTGACCTTCCGCACGGACGGTCGTTTGAAAGCATTCATCCGCCAACAGGAAACCGACGTAGCCATGAAAGCCAAGGCCGAGGGCTCGGAGTACGAGTTCGACAACGATGCTCATCAGTACGGCGTCGACACCTGGCGCAACGTGGGTTTTGGGCGCTGGCAGTACGCCGTTCTTAACCAACTGGTGGCGTAAGCCTTTCGGCCTGACACCTCACTGAGGGCATTGATATGCCGAAATACCGCGTGGAACAGACGATCACCCTTTATGGGGGTGAACTGATCCTGAATGCGGCCCAGGCCAGTGCGCGTGCGCATAACCTGGAGCCGGTCGAAAACAAGAAGGGTCGCTACACCATCGTGTCGCCCGTTCAGTTCAAAGCCGGGGAAGTGATTGTGATCCCCGGCGAGCCGGACAAGGCGTTGGGGCAGCGGTTGACGAAACTGGACAAGGTCGCAGGAGAGCGTAATGCCGAATAAATCCTACACGGTGCTATCCGGCTCGTTTCGCGGGCCAGATGACAAACTGACCGGGGCAGGGGACGTGATCGAGTTGCCTGATGACGTGGCCCAACGCTTTCGCCACCAGTTGGAAGTGCTGGTGGTCGAGCCTGTGCCGGCACCTTCCGCTGCAGCTGAGGGCGGACGCAAGCCCGTCAAGGTGAGCCCTGATGCTTGACGAAGATCTCAGGGGCTTCCTTGAGGACTTCGACGTTGGCGGGATGGTTGATGGTCAGCCGTTTCTGGCCGCGCGGGATATGCCGGACGAAATCCACGGCATGGGCGGCACCAACAGCCAGTCGACCGGTTACGAGATCCTAGTCATCACCGCCGAGGCCGAGCGCCTGGGCATCGACAATCCCAAACTGATCACCGTCGGTGGCGTGAATTTTCGCGTCCGTGACCGCCGGATGATCGATGACGGCGCCTTTAGCCTGGCCTCCCTCACCAAGGTTTAACCCTCATGCCCTCGATTCAAGAACGCATCGTCGCAAAGGCGCAGGCGCTGATTCTGGCCGCCGGTACGTTGGCGGCAGACCGGGTGTATCGGAGTCGCACTGAGGCGATCAGACGGGACATGACGCCGGCGATCGTGCTGCGTCCTGACCTTGAAACCTGTGAGCGCGAAAGCGCTGCAGTGGATCGCAACCAGTTCGAGCTGACGATGGAAATCATCGCCCGGGAGGACACGGTCACAGGTGCTGCCTGGGATCAGGTGGCTGACGTGGTCAAGGTGGCCGTGCATGCGGTCCTGATGACAGAGGACGCCTTTGAGGAAGCTGATCGGGTGCAGCGCTTCTACATCGACTGGATCGAGGACGAAGGCGACAACACCGCCGGCAACTGCATGGTGCGTTACCGATTCACCTACCTGTGCAACACCGGCGACCTGACGGCCGGACCTACCTTTTACTGAGGAACACATTATGCAAATCGCATTCGGCAGCGGGTTGTTTTACGCGACTCCGCTGATGGACGCCTATGGCAATGCCATTTCCGCGCCCACCCCCATCCTGCTGGGCATCATGCAAGAAGCATCGGTGGACCTGTCGTTTGATTCCAAGGAATTGTTCGGCAGCGAGCAGTTTGCTGTCGATGCGGCACGGGGCCAGGGCAAGCTGACGGGCAAGGCCAAGTCCGCCCAGATCAGCCTGCTGCAGTGGAATCAATTGGTTTTCGGGCAGACCCTGACCACCGGCCAGGTCTTAGTTCATCACTCTACGGAGCCCACAGTGGTGCCGGCAGGGGCCACCATCACCGTGGAGCCTCCAGCCGGCGGGACGCTCTCTGGTGATCTTGGGGTACGGGGCGCCAGTGCGATCCCTTACGTACGGGTACTGAGCGCGCCGACAGTTGGGCAGTACACCTTTGATGCCGCCACGGGGGAATATGCATTTGCCGCTGCAGACGTGGCCAAGTCGGTGTTCATTGATTACCGCTACACCGTTACGACAGGTAAAAGCCTTTCGGTGAAAAACCTGCCCATGGGTGACATGCCGGTATTCCAGGGCGAGCTTGTCCTGAAATACAAGGGCAAGACTGTGTACGTGCGCGTGCCGAACTTTGTCAGCAACAAGCTCGGGATCGCCACCAAACAGGACGACTACACCATTCCGGACTTTGAATTCACCGGCTACGCGGATGAGTTCGGCGAGGTGTGCTACTGGAGTGCCAACGAATGACGGTCGTGAATGTCCCCGGCGTTTCGTTCCCGTTTCCAGGGAAAACGCTCGTCATCCCACCCCTTGCGCTGGGGGATCTGGAGCAACTGCTGGAGCGGATCAACGCGGTGATGGCCGGCAACATGGACCGGGACAGTATCGCAACGGTGATCGATGCCACGCACGCGGCATTGCGTCGGAACTACCCAGACATTGAGCGCGCAGAGGTGGCCTCGCTGCTGGATCTTCGCAACATGCGTGATGCGTTGGATGCTGTTATGAGTGCCTCGGGCCTGGAGGTCACAGAGTCGGCGCCGGGGGAAGCACTGGCCCCTTCGACTGGGGCCAACTCTACGCTCACCTGATCGCCAGTACCGGGCAAAGCCCGGTCACGCTTCGACGTGACTGGGACATGGTGATGGTAGGGCATATGACCGACTACTGGCGGAGCCACCCGCCCGTGCACGTCCTTGTGGCTGGATACATGGGCTACAAACCGACCCAGGAAGTGACTGATGCACCGGATCTGGCCAGCAACCTGGCAGCAATGTCTGCTGAGTTGGCTAGCGAGCTGCCCGAGCACCTACGCCTGGCGCTGGACGCGTTTTCCAGCAGTCAGTAGCTAATTCGAGAGAGTGGGGGGCTTGATGAATTCGATAGAGGTTATGTGCTTGAGCAAAAACACGATTTTGTCATTTTGCTCAATCTCCACTAAAACCTCTTCATCCATCACCGCCGCTATCCTCCCGAGACAGGGCATTTCGGCTACCTCAAAAAATGCAGGCAGGTTTAGGTAATGCATGCGTTTGAGCCTGGTGGTGAACATTCATCGCCCTCCGTTTGAATGGAAAGTTTCGTACTCACGTCTCAGGTAGATCTCAGACTGTCTCTGTATTTCGTAAATCCATTCAATGCTTGCCTGACAATCTAATGATGGTGCTGATTAATGCTACCTATCGTTAGATTTTGTCAAAGTTCTGCTCATCATGATTTGGGATTTAATGGTGAAGGCACCGTAGAGGTGGTCCCCAATAAATCGAATCAACTGCCAGGTCGTCATCGATAGTCTCGCCTTAGCGGGTCTTTTTTTTGTCTGTGATTGAGGTCTTGGTATGGATCGTAATATTGCCTATCAGTTCACTGCCGGCACCCAAGGCTTTGATCGTGCGGTCGAAAGCATCGAGCGCAACATGCGTGACGCTCGGACGACATTCAGCCGCGAGCTACGTGCCATCAACACCGAGATGGTCGGCAGCCAAACCCGCCTGGCTCGTTTTGGCCCGGCCGTTAATGAAGCGTTTTCTGGCGTCAGCACCATCATGCGCTCGGGGCTCGGTGGTGTGGCGGCAGGCATTGCGGGTGTGTTTGGTCTGGGTGCTTTCAAGCTTGGCCAGATTGTTAGCGATAGCAAGGACGCGGCGATCCAACAGGAGGCTGCTTATCGTGGCCTGGAAGCGGTGGCCAATCATGCCGGTGTCGGTATTGGCCGGGCCATGGATGAGGCCAACAAGCTCGCCTCCGACGGCTTGCTCAGCGTCGGTGACGCAGCCAAAGCGCTGCAAAACCTGCTCAGCCGTGGCTACAACGTTGACCAGGCAGTGGCGGTGATCAACCGCCTAAAAGACGCTGCAGCGTTCAACCGGCAAGCTAATCTCAGCATGTCGGAAGCTGTGGTGTCGGCCACCGAGGGCTTGAAAAACGAAAACTCGGTGCTGGTGGATAACGCCGGTGTCACGAAAAACGTCGCCAAAATGTGGGACGAGTACGCCAAGAGCATCGGCAGCAGTCGTGACAAGTTGTCGGACTCGCAAAAGATCACGGCCGAATACAACGGCATCATGAAAGAGACCGAGGCTCAGGTCGGCAACGCCGCCAAAGCGGCCGATGGGTTGACTGGGAGCCAGGCCGAGCTCGACTCCAAAAGTAACCAGCTGCAGGTCACCATCGGTACCATCCTTGAGCCTGTCTTCATCAGCCTGAATAAGCGTCTGTCTGAAACCGCCAGTTGGTTCAACAACCTATTGAAAGGTATGACCGGCGTAGGCCTTACCGTTGATGAGGTGGCGGCGAACGTCGCGCGCTACGAAGCGATGTTAGGAACAGTCATTGCCGGACCGCGCGGTGGGGGTGGCAAGGCCCAACTGGAAGCCACGCTGGTCGAAGAGCGCCTGCTGCTGGAAAACATGCAGTTGGTTTCCAATAAGCTGGAAGAAGTCGACGCGGGTATGCGGTCCCGTTCCGCTCGCATTGAAGAGCAGCGACGCAAAGTGGCGGAGATGGCCGCGACCGGCGATACAGCCCTGACCAAAGCACCACAGCAGGGCAGGACAAGTCCGACCGCTTACGGCGTTGAAGTCGCCCGGTTGACCAAGCTGGAGCAGGCATACGCTGCAGCCGTCGAGCATCGGAAAAAAATAGTTGAGTCCACAACTCCCCCTAAAAAAGCGGATGACCCGGTAAGTGCGCCGACGAAGGCCACGTCACGGGTCAGTGAGTGGGCAGAAGCATTGGACGCGCAGAAGGTCGCTCACGCACAGCAGCAGGCCGAACAGGGCACCTTCCTGCAGTTCTCCCAGCAGCAGGAAATGCAGTACTGGCAGGGCATTCTCAAGCGCACGGATTTGAGCGCGGCCGAACGTTTGAGCGTTCAGCGCAATTACCTGGCGTCACTGAATGCGTTGCGCCGGCAGGACGAAGGCCAAGCCTTTGCCGATCTGCAGGCCCAGGCGCAGCAGTACCGCAACAATATGGACGCGCGTCTGCAGATCGCTCAGCAGACATTAGAGCGCAGCCGGCAACTCTACGGCCAGGACAGCCAGGAATACCGCAAGGCTGCGGCAGAGGTGGTCGCTGTCGAGCGCGAAAAGCAGCAGCAAATCACCAACATGAAACAGCAGCAGCTGGCTGCCGATCAGCAGGCGCGGCTTACCGATGTTGCGCATGCCGAGCAGATGGCCCAGCTGGATCTGCAAGCCAACCTGATCACCCAAGGCCAGTTGCTGCAGGCCCAGGCCGAGTTCGAAAAGCAGCGGTATGCGATCGAAGCTCAGGCATTGGCCGAGCGTAAGGCGCTGCTGGAGCAGGATCCTGACCGCAACCCGGTCGCGCTGCAGCAGGTCCAGCAGCAGATCCTGGCGCTGGAGCAAACGCACCGCAACAGCATGGCGGTGATTGGCAGGCAGCAAACATTCGAGTCGCAAAGCAACTGGACGGGCATGGTCGACAGTTTGCGTACCAGTTGGTCGAGCGGGCTTACCGGCATCATCAGCGGCACCATGAGCACCCAGGGCCTGTTGCGCGGGATCTTCACCAGCATCGGCACCGCGTTCGTTGAGAACATGGTCACCAAGCCGTTGATGGCCTGGATGTTCGGTGAGACAGCTAAAACCGGTGCGACCGTAGTGGGTGTAGGCGCTCGAACGGCTGCAGAGGCAGGCGGTGCGGCCATGTCCGTAGCGATCTGGGGCGCAGCCACGATCAAAAACATCATTGCCAGCGCCTGGCAGGCCATGGCCGGTGCCTTTGCAGCCATGTCGGCCATTCCGATCATTGGCCCTGTCCTGGGCGCGGCGGCGGCAGTCGCCGCCGGTGCGTTCGTATTTGGCCTGGTGAAAAACGTTGCTTCGGCTGAGGGCGGCTATGACATCCCTGCCGGTACCAACCCCATGACACAACTCCACGAGCAGGAAATGGTGCTACCCAAGCAATACGCCAATGTCATTCGCCAGGCAGCTAATGGGGAAGGGCAGTTAGGCGGTTCTGGCAACAGCTATCACTACCACGACAGCAGCGGCCGGATGTCTCCCGCTGATATTCGGCGTGGTGCCCGGGTGCTGGCTGAGGAAATGCAAAAAATGCGGCGCAACGGCGCCATCAAAACTTAGGGGGGCAAGATGTCGTTAGGACCTTTTTGGCCGGCGCGCTGGATCGCCAGTTACCCCGATATGGGCGCGGCGGCGGAAGGTGTTCTGCCGCGCCTGCCCGGGCAAACCCTGCTTTCAAAAAAAGCACCTGAGTGGAGTACCGGAGTGCAGAAAGCTGCCAGTGGTCGACGCCGGACAACGGCGTACTACCCGGCGCCGCTGTGGTCTTTCCAGCTGAGTTACAACGCCGTACGCAAGCGCCCTGGGTTGGATGAGTGGTCGAGGCTGATTGAGTTCTTTAATCAGCGCAAAGGGCAATTCGGCGAGTTCCTGTTCTTCGACCGCAGTGATCACCTGGTAACGCTTCAGCGCTTTGGCACCGGGGACGGCACCACGCGAACATTCCAGCTTTCCCGGGAGGTCGGTCACTGGGTGGAGCCGGTGTACGGGGTCGTCAATGTGGACGTCGTCACTGTCAGTGGTGGTCCTACTTCAGCCTTCACTGTGGATGAGCTGGGGCGCATCACCTTTACGGTGGCCCCTCCGATTGACGCTGCGCTGGTGTGGAGTGGGGCGTTTTATTTTCGCTGTGCTTTCGAGGCCGATTCGCTCGATGGGGCTCAGCCTTATCGCGCGATCTGGGAACTCAAAAACATCGCGTTCACGAGTATCAAGCCATGATCGATGCCACACCTGAACTGAAATCCTTTCTGGCCACGGCGCGCAGTTTCGTCATGGCGGATCTGTACACGATTGCCCTGTCCAGCGGCCAGGTGCTGCGTTACACCGATGCGGGTTTGCAGATCTTCTATGCCGGACAGAACTACTCGGCCAGCGGGCCGCTGATCAAGCGCACCGGCGTACGTGCGGTGCGCGGGATTGAGGTCGACACGTTGAACGTGACCTTTACCGCCGGCATGGACGACACCGTGTTCGGCGAGCCCTTGCTGCCATTCATTGCCGGCGGCGGTTTTGACGGTGCCACCCTGAACCTTGTCCGAGCGTTCATGGCGGACTGGCGGTCGCCCGTGGTGGGCACGGTCACACGTTTTATCGGGCGGGTCGCCGAGGTGGATCCTGCCGACCGCGAGCAGGCGACGGTGACAGTAAAGTCGCCGATCGAGCTGCTGGATACCAAGGTGCCCCGGGGCGTTTATCAGCCCTCGTGCCTGCGCACGGTGTACAGCGCCGATTGCGGGGTGAACCGTGCCCTATTTGAAACCGTGGGTGTGGTCCAGGGCGGCAGCACGGCCCTGCGTGTGAACTCCAATGTGCCCGCCACCCAGGGCTGGTTCGACCAGGGCGTGATTCGTTTTGTGAACGGTGCCAATGCAGGTGTGACAAGAACCGTACGCCGATTCACTGCCGATGGCGCCGTGACGATGATCCTGGGCCTGCCAGGCGTGCCAGTGGCCGGTGATCAGTTTCTGATTTACCCGGGGTGCCCACGGACGCTGGATGCCTGCACCAACAAATTCGGCAACCGAGCGCGGTATCGGGGGATGCCGTTCATTCCCGTCGCGGAGACATCGGTATGAGCCCGTTCGAAGTGCTGCAGCGTGATGCCGTGGTCGCGCAGGCTGAGCGCTGGTTGCGCACGCCGTACCAGCACCGGCAGCACCTGCTCGGCGTCGGCGTCGATTGCGCCTGGTTGCTGATTGAGGTGTATCACGCCGCCGGGTTGATTCCCTCGATCGACCCCGGAGCGTATGCCCAGGACTGGCACCTGCATCGCAGTGAGGAGCGTTATCTGGGCTGGCTGGAGTTGTACGGCCGGCAGATCGATACGCCACAGCGTGGTGATGTCGCGGTCTGGAAGTTCGGCCGCACCTTCAGCCACGGCGCCGTGGTGGTCGATGAGCACCTCATCATTCACGCCTATCGGGATATCGGCGTCGAGTTTGCAGACATGCGCGAGGAGCGGCTCTCCAGCCACACCGCGCGTTATTACACACTTAACCGATATGGAGTCAGCGATGGGGGGCAGCAGTAGTACCATTTCCAACAGTGCAACGCGCATCAACGCGCTGCAGATCCAGAGCAGTGCGAGTGGCAAGCCGATCGCCTGGATCGCCGGCCGCAATCGCGTCAGTCCTAACCTCATTTATTACAGTGAATTTGAAGCGGTCGCAAAAACCACGACGAAAAAGTCGGGGGGTAAAGGCGGCGGCGGGGCCACCCAAAAAGACACAACCTACACCTACTACGCGGCCATCATTTTGGCCGTCGGGCGTGGGCCGCTGGGTGCGATTCACCGCGTATTTCGTGACAAAGAGGTGTTTTCGTCACTGGCGCAGATTGGCTTGAACTATGCCAATGGCACTCATGATCAGACCGTGTGGGGTTTTCTTCAGACTCGTCACCCGGCTGAGGCCATTGCCTATTCCGATACGGCCTACGTGTTTTCCAGCAGGTACCTGCTCAACGACAACGCTGGCGTCCAGAATCATACCTTCGAGGTGGACGGGCGTTATCAGGTGCCCGGGCTGCCGGATGCCAACCCGGGCGATTTCCTGCCCGGGTTGTTGCTCGATCCATTGGACGGAATTGGTTTTACCCCGGCATGGGTCGCGGATATGTCGAACTACCGCAACTATTGCTTGGCGGAAAACTTACTCTTGAGTCCGGTGCTCGACGAGCAGTCGCCGGCGAATGAGGCGATCGCGCGCTGGTTGCAACTGACCAACAGCGAGCTGGTGTGGTCCGCCGGTCAACTCAAGGTGATCCCCTACGGCGACCAGGCCGTCACCGGTAACGGCGTGACGTGGTTTCCGAACATCACGCCGGTGGCGGATCTGACCGATGACGATTTTCTTTCAGAGGACGGTGAGCCTCCGGTCTCGCTCAAGATCAAGAGCCAGGCCGACAGCTACAACGAAGTGTCGCTGGAGATCCTGGATCGCGATCACGAGTACAACACCGACGTGGTGCGTGCGCCTGATCAGGCTGCCATTGAGCAGTTTGGCTCCAAGCCGATGGACACCATCAAAGCGTACGAGATCTGCAATATCGCTATCGGCGCTCATGCGGCGCAGTTGTTGGTGCAGCGCAAGCTGTATGTGCGCAATGAATATGAGTTCTCCCTCGGTTGGCAGCATGTGCTCCTCGAGCCCATGGACCTGGTCACGATCACTGAGCCAGGGTTGAACCTGCATCAACGGTTGGTCCGGTTGATCTCGGTGGAGGAGGACGAACTGGGTAAGTTGGCGATCGTGGCCGAAGATGCGTTGTTGGGCGTCGGCAGCGCGCCCAACTATCCGGTGCAAAGCAAGAGCGGTTATCAGGGCAATCAGAACGTCGCGCCTGGTCCTGTCCTGGCGCCCATCATGTTCAACCCACCCGAGAGCTTGCTGCCCGCCGGCACATTGCAGATCTGGGGCGGTGTTGCCGGTACTGGTGAAGCCTGGGGCGGTTGTGAGATATGGATCAGCGCCGATGGCGACAGCTACCGGTTAGCGGAGACGATTTACGGCAGGGCGCGCATGGGGCAACTGACGACGACGCTGGCAGCTGGAAGCGACCCCGATACGGTCAACACCTTGTCGGTGCAACTGGCAGCGGCGACGGAGCTGGCCGCCGCCACTACTGCAGAGGCTGACAGTGGCGCCACGCTGTGTTGGGTGGCCGGTGAGTTGCTCAGTTACCGAGACGCGGTGCTCACGGGCGTCGGAGGCTATGAGCTGAGTTATCTGAGACGCGGACGTCTGAGCACGGCCATCTCCAGTCACTCGGCCGGTTCACCCTTTGTGCGGTTGGATGATGCGGTCTGGAAGTACAGCTATACGTCCGACCAGGTCGGCAAGACTGTTTGGGTCAAGTTCCGCTCATTTAACGTGTTCGGTCGAGCGCTTGAGGATCTGGCGGATGTCACGGCCTACAGCGTCACGTTATCGCCCGCCCGGGTAGCGCCTGACACCGCGCAAAACCTCGCCCTGGTGGGTGCCTTCGAGGTGCCGTACTTCACCGTCAGCTGGGTGGCCGGAGCTCGTGCCGAGGATCGCTTGGTACGTGTTCGTCACGCGGGCAGCAATGCCCTGCTGCGAGAGGTGGCGACCACCAGCACGGCATTCACGTACCAACGTGAAGATGCGCTGGTGGATGGCGCGCTCATTCGCAGCTATCGGGTGGAGGTCATCGAGCGCAACGCTGCAGGCCAGGCACAGTTGGTGTCGTTGTTGGTCACCAATACGGCGCCGGCGCCCGTTACGGGAACCGCCGCCACGGTCACTGGCACCACCACCGCGGATGTCAGTTGCGCGGCCAGTGCAGCTGCAGACACGGCGGGCTATGTGTTCGTGTATTCGACAGAGGAGGATTTTGATCCGGCAACTGCAGGAACGGTCGGCTATCAAGGCGTATCACGCACCGGGCAGATCACGGGACTGACGCCAGACACCACGTATTACCTCTGCGCTGCAGCGTACGACACCTGGAGCAGTGTACGCAGTCAACTCAACTTCGCCCCGGCGATCACCTTCAACATCTGATAGAGACTCATCATGCAACCTATTCAATTCTTTGCCGCAAGGGCTGAAGACGGCGTGCTATTGCCCGGAGCAACGGTGAGTGTGCTTGTCTCGGGGAGTGAGACGTTGGCGCCGCTGTTTTCCGATGCAGCGGCGACCGTTGTCCTGGCCAACCCCATGCATGCCGATGCAAGTGCGCGGGTGTTCTTCTACACCACAGCGGCCCGCATCGATATTCAGATCGGTTATGCGGGGTACCGAGCGCCGCTGCTGCAGGGCATCGGTACCAGTGATCCGGTGGATATGATCAATGCGGAAATTGATCGCCTCAACCGCGATATGGTCGATGGGAAAGTGCATGCCACTGTCGCTGCAGGTCTTCTGGCGACGGTCGACGGCCAGTCTTTTTACGTTGAACCCACCTCGCCAGATATATCGCGCAGTCTGTATGTGCGGGTCAGTGCCACGGAGGCCAGGCACGTCTCCGATGACCCGTCGGTGGGTTACATCGCAGAGATAGACGTGCGCACCTCGGCCGTTGAGAGCGGCACGTTTAACGGCTTAGAGCTGCGGTTTGTTCGACTGGCCGTAGAGTCTGGTTACACCTGGGCGCTGGTCGACTCAGTTGGGCGCATGGCGCTGGGGTGCCGGGTGGATGGTTCACTGGTGGGCAAGTTCATGCTGCGCGATGGCACTGTCGATCGCAACACGCTGAAACTCGACCTCGACGGATTCATCGCCAAGGCGTTGGACCCTCAGTCGGGATATGCGTGGGCAGTGATCGATACCCTGGGCCGGATTGGGCTGGCTCTTCGAGTGGACGGGACCGTTACCGGGAAATTCTTGCTCGGCACTGGTGCCGTACCTCGCAAAGCGCTGGGGGCCGATCTGTCGGGCTTCATTGCGGTTCAACTGAGTCCAGAGTCCGGCTATGTCTGGGCCGTCGTCGATGCGGTTGGCCGTATTGCGCTGGGCATCACCACAGCCGGCAAAACGGTGGGTAACTTTGATATTCATATTCCCGATGTGACAGGGATTGAATACTTCAAGCCGGTGCACGATCTGCTCTGTGTGGGAGATTCCCTGACAGCCAATAGCAGCCAGGTCACCTGGCGCGAGCAACTTGCGCCACTGATCAGTGCGCGGACCATTGTGAACGGCGGTATTGGCGGCCAGACGTCTCGCCAGATCGCCGCGCGTTTCGGTGCTGGTACCGCACTGCTGACCGTCACGGACAACCAGATCCCGGCCTCGGGTTCGGTGACGGTCACGGCGTTGAGCACCTTATTGCTGTCTACGCCCGCGACCAATTCCGGCACCTACACGTTGACAGGTACCTTGGGCGGCATCCACGGGACGCTGACGTGCACGCACAGTGAGACAGGGGACTCCTCGGACGTTTACACCTTTGCTCGGGATGCTGCCGGAGACGCCCGATACAGCGCGCCCAAGTCGCCGTTTGTACCCGACGTGCCCGGTGACGGGTTTTACACAGAGATTATCTGGATGGGTCGCAATAACCTCGACAACATCGAGCAGATCAAGGTCGACATCCGGGCCATGGTCGCTGTGCAGAAAACCGTTGAAAAACGCTACCTGATCATCACGCCGCCGCTTGGCGGCAACCCGACACCGGGTACTTCAACAGGGGAGGGTGTTGGTACAGCCACCTACAACAATTGTGTCGCGCTGGAAGATTGGGCCACCGCCGAGTACGGCGATCGCGTGATCAAAATCCGCGAGTGGCTGATGCAGTTCAACGACGGCAGCGCCGACGATCTCGACGACGTGGCCAAGGGCGTGGTTCCGCGTTCGCTTCGGCTGGACATCATTCACAACACCACGATCAGCAACGGGCATATCGCTCGTCGCATCGCCTACGAAATTAACCGGAGGTCCTGGTAATGGCCGGACAAAAAACCGTACTGGATGGCATCACCTTCACCGATACGACGTTGCCCATTCTGCGCTCCGATGCGTTGCTGAGTACGGGGTCGCTGTATCTGTTCGACTTGGGGCATAGCTTGGGTGGTGTGAGCGGAGTGCCGGCAGTTGGAGCTTCCATTCCCAACATCGCTTACGCCGAAGCGGCAGCGTTGCTCGGGGCTGGCACTGAGAGCAGTTTGGCCGGGGTGTTCAGCAGCAACGCGGTCGCGGCCGACGCATTGTTTGAGCGAACGCCCAAGAAGGGACTGCACGCCATTTACAGCCAAGTGAACAACACAGTGAGTGGCCATGGCTCACAGATCAACGTCGCAACAGCGATCCGTGACTACATTATCGCGAACAAAACCCACCTGTTCTATTTCTCGGTATGGGCACATCGCACACGCGCTGCGCTCTCTACGGGGCATCGATACATGGAGATTGGTAGCGGCGGTAACTTCCTGGGGTACATGAGTGGCGCCGGAAACACAGGCAAGGCTTCCGGGCTTTACAACGTCGTCGGCGGTGCCAACGCCGTGGCCAACCGGTACTCCTCGATGCGAGCGTCTGCGGGTAGCGGTGACACGGTTGCGGCAGCGGCCGGGAGCATTATTTTCGGTAATGGGGGATCGGGTTCCGCGCTGACCAATCAATGCCCCTCGGACATTTTCTATCGCGGTTACTGTGAGGATCTGACCGTTTCGGGACGAACCTATGCTGACGTCGACGCCCTCGACAAGGCGTTATGGGATGCCGCTTTCGCAGCAGGTGGCCGGTTTGCTGGTGACACCTTCACGGCACCGTCGACTTTCCCATAGCGGGCCAGGTAAACCTATAAGCCCGCCGCAACTCATGGTTTGCGGCGGAAGCGGAATTTTTCCCAGCCATTTTTGAACCTGAAAGTTCCTGTGTCTCCTCTGAGAGCGTAAAGGCTTGCTCTGTAGCAAGCAGTGAATCGAGAAAATCCAAGACGTCTGATTTTTTTGTAGACCCAAACCCATCCGTGGTGATTGGTAGTTTTGGCGGGCCTTTGCACCATTGACGCGTTCCTTCTAGGGGGAATTTGGCGGGGATGATAGCTATGTGCCCCATCCAAAGGCTGTCAATTAATAACAGGGCAGAACTTCTTGTAGCGGCGAGTTATCAGGCCTCATTCGTTTGAGCGCAGCACCGTATAGAACGAACTCAACAGCGTTTATTTCACCTCCAATTCCCGCCGTTGTGCGGGTTTTTTTCGTCTGGAGAAAAGGCTATGGCACGACTCTCTACCACTCAAGCGGGCAGCCGCAATGCGCTGGCCTTCCTCGACATGCTCGCTTGGTCCGAGGGGACCAGCACATCGCCGGCTACGGTCCTGGATGGTTACGACGTCATCGTGACGGGCATCGACAGAAAGCCTGAGGTCTTCACAGATTTCAGTGATCACCCCTTTGCAAAGGGACGGCGATCGAAGGTCATCAACAGCAAGGGACTGACATCTAACGCCTCGGGCCGGTACCAGCAGATGCTCAAAGATTGGCCGTATTACCGAACGTTGCTAGCTCTGCCTGACTTCAGCCCGATCAGCCAGGATCTGCTTGCTCTGCAACACATCCGCGAATGCCGCGCACTACCGGACGTGCATGCCGGCCGGGTCGAATCCGCGATCGCAAAGTGCCGGAATATTTGGGCAAGCCTGCCTGGTGCAGGGTATGGCCAGCGTGAACACCGGCTTGCCGATCTGATCCAGCAGTACCGCCTGGCGGGTGGAGCACTGTCATGACGGCATTACGGAGAGTGTCCCGCTGCCTGGCGCAAGCCGGAGAGGATCATTTGTATTTTTCATGCCCTGGTTGCGACATCGCGCATGGTGTTTCACATGGGAATGGACCAGGGCCACGGTGGGGGTGGAATGGCAATATGGAGGCGCCGACGTTCACGCCGAGCATTCTGGTCCGATACAGCTGGTCGGACGGTCCCCGGGTTTGCCATTCGTTCGTGACCGGTGGGCGCATTCAGTTTCTTGAGGACTGCACTCACCATCTGGCGGGACAGACCGTCGACCTACCCGATTGGGAGGATGAGTAATGCTGACCACACCACAGAAACTGGCAATCTTGCTGATGGCGATGATCATTGCGTTCGGCGCGGCCTGGCAGGTGCAAGCGTGGCGTTACACGGGAAAGCTCGCGAGCCAGGCCGCGCTGCAGGCTGACGATCTAAACAATCTGACCCAGGCCGCGCTCCGCCATCAGCAGACCGAACAGGACAAGCGCCTGGCTACAGAGCAACAACTCGCCGTCTCCGATCAACAGCACACCCGAGAACTGTCCAATGCCCAACGTAATCAGGCTCTATTGCGTGACCGCCTTGCTACTGCTGATGTGCGGCTGTCAGTCCTTCTCGACGCCAAGGACCCAGCCAGTGGTTGCAACGTGTCTGCCACCCCCGGCACCGTCGGCGTGGTTCATGCAGCCCGTCGAGCCCAACTTGACCCAGCGCATGCTCAACGAATTATCGGCATCACCGATGCCGGCGACCGAGGATTGATCGCCCTGCAAGCCTGCCAGGCCTACGCAAAAGAAGTTTCTATGCAATGACTGTAAATACATTGGAGCTAGTCTATCTACAGGTCATGAGGCGGGGTTAATAATGTCGTCAATCTTAATTGTTTTTCAAAGATTTAGTGGCCAATTATCTAGCGGGTGGTTCTATGTATCGAAATTAAAAGAGTGATGGTTGATTTAAGTTAAGTGAAAACCGTCCTTGGTATGCATTGTTATATTAAATAATTAGTGTTTGGTTTTTAGGGTTGAAGAAGGTTTTCGATCTCAACTATTTGTACTAAATAGTAGCCTTTGTTTCTAACAGACCGAAATAATTTTTCCCCTGAAGTGTAGATCTTAAATTTTTTCTGAAGCCTGCAAAAACACATGCAAATTCCTCTATATTTGTCTGGGTCCTTTCCTATATGTCTGGTTGTGGTTTCATTGCTTACAGGGTATCCAGATTTTATAGAGAATAGCTCAAGAATTTCACTTTCAATTCTGGTTAGCTGAATTGAGATATTAGAATGTGCATTAAATAATGTGCGTTCTTTTTTTTTAGCGTCCATACATTAAGTTTTTGCTTAACTAGAGTGCCAGTTGTTATGCTGTGATGTATCATCATTTTTAGAGTTCTAGAAGTTGTTTTTTGCGCGGAATTTAAATGCTGCAGATTTTAGTTATGTCATGTCATCGCCGTTGGTAAGATTTTCAACTGTGTCGGGGGTGTTATATTCGTTTTAATAGTAAAAGCAAAGAGGGAAAATATTTTTTTGAGAAATTGTGATTATTTGTCAGGTCTGTCTCAATGTCGCTGACGTAGTATCGATTACGAGTTTAAGGTGTCGATTAATTGGCGCCAAGAAGTTTGTAGGGGACTAGTTTTGAGATACGTAAGGGCGCGCGAAATGTTAGAAACGGAAGATTTTATTGAAGGGCGAGTATTCGTAAGTCGGATCTACTTTCCACGAGTGCTTGGATCTGTCCTGTGCGGTTTCGTGATACTGATAACCACATATTCAGATTTAACTAAAGTTTTATTAGTGCTGCTCGGCTTAAACGCTCTCGTATGGGCCCATATTGCAAGGTATATAGCATTTTATTCGTCAGATCCATTTCGATCCGAGAAAAATAATCTATTAGTTGATTCTTTGTTGTGTGGGTTTTGGATAGCTGTGATGCATGCGAAGCCAATTCCAACAGCATTGATTTTTGCGATGGTTGCAATGAATAATATTTCAGTTGGTGGGCCTGTGTTCTGGATTAAAGGCCTAGTATGCAAATTGTCGGGTTTCTTTATTGCGTTTCTTGCTTTTGGGTTTTCTTACAAAGGGGCGTCTGAATTTGATGATTGGGTGTGCGTACCATTGGCTGTTATATATCCAATGATATTGGGTTTGGCATTTTATAGCCTGGCTTCTGAGTTTAGGAGCAATAAGAAGCAGCTCCGTGAATTGAGTCGTATTGACCCGCTAACAGGACTGCTTAATCGGCGGTATTGGAGTGAGATGGTCTCTGCGTGTTTGAAGCGAAAGAGTAAGAAAGAAAATTCCGTGTTGGCAATTATAGATATTGATGGTTTTAAGGGGGTTAATGATTCTTGCGGGCATACGGCTGGAGACAACATACTACGTACATTGAGTAAGGTCCTGACCGAAAAATTAAGGGTGTTTGATTATATTTGTAGATATGGCGGAGATGAATTTTGTGTGCTGCTCACAAATGTAAACGCTTCTGACGCGGAGGCAAGGATGCGAGAGATATGTGAGGCTTTTAGATGTGAGTGTGATGCTATTTTTCCAGATGGGGGTTTAACTTTGAGTGTTGGTATTGTGCCATGGAACATTCATATTTCAGAAGTCGATTGCTGGATCTCTCTAGCTGACAAGAATCTGTACGCTGCGAAAAGAGGCGGAAAGAATCAGGTTGTTTGTGGAAAAGCTAGAGCTGGGAAAGAAATTTAGAAAGGCGGGTTTCCTGGGGGGCAGGGCAAAAATTGTACGTCTATTTGTACGCTTACGGAGAAAAAAAAGGCCTGCATCGCTGCAAGCCTTTGATTTTAAATGGTGCCGGCACCAGGAGTCGAACCCGGGACCTACTGATTACAAGTCAGTTGCTCTACCAACTGAGCTATACCGGCGTGTTAGGGCGACGATTATAGCGATTGGCAAGCATCTGTAAACCCCTGAATTCTGACTATTTTTACAAACCTTGCCGCGATCCCTTTTTCTTCCCCATGTCAGTAGGATTCATCCTCCACTGCCAGGCGCAGTCGCAAGCCTTTCCACCTAAAAGGAAGCTCCACATGAAACGGACTCTCTCCCTCATCCTCCTCACCATCGCCCTCGGCGCCTGTTCAACTCAGAAGCCCGCCAATGACCCGGCCCTGGTTGGTACTTGGAAGGGCTTGCGCACGCAAACCGATAAATGCCAGTTCCTGTCGTGGACCACCCACCTCAAGCCTGATGGGCGTTTCACCATTACTTTCTTCCGCGATGTACAGCAGACGCAGGCGATTCAGACAGAGCAGGGCACGTGGTCGGCGGTGAATGGCAAGAATGAGTTGCGCACGGATGGGGTGCGTATGCCGGATGTGTACACCTATCAGCTGGTGGACGCGGATACGGTGCGTTACGTGAGTGTGGCGGCGGGGCCTTCCGGGGATTGTCAGGAGGATTACGCGTTTACGGAGCGGCGGCTGCGTTAACCGCTGCGGCTTGCGCTAAAGGCGGGCGCGCCGTTATCGCGGTTGCACTGGGGTGGGCCGTTTTGGGCGTGCTGCTCGGGGTGAATAAAGGCAGGGCTGATTGACGGCCCGGCCGATGGCGGTTGTGGGTCTGGCGGCGCGGGTTTTGCTTCGCTGTGTGTCGGCGCTGGGGGCATCTGTGCAGGGGTACGGCGGCTGCGACTTTGCCAGCGACCGCCCGGCGGGTTTTGCCTTGAATCCGGCAGGGGTTTGAGTATTCTGTCGCGCGATATGAACGGTGGGTTTAATTACTTAACCGTGTAGGCAAATTTTCGAGACAGTGTGAGGCAACTGATTAATTGTTGAAGGCTATGTCAGATTTGTGCCGTTCTTGACCAGTCGGACAACAAGAAACCGGATAAATCAGTGCAAGTTCATGTTCTTACAGATAATACGTTTTTATCCGGTAAATCGTCATAAAAATGGCGCCACGCCGTTCGTCGGATAATTAAGAGCAAAAAGCATCAAAATACTGACACCATCAATGTGATATCACAGAATGCGCCTCACACCACATAACTAGAAAAATACAAGGTCAGCTCTTTGCTGACCTTTTTATCGCCTTTAAAGCGCAAATCAGGTGGGGAGGGGCAGTGAGTGAGTCGAGCAGATGACATTTCAAAACTATTCAACAAGCTGGGTGCCAACCCAAATGGCTACCGCGAAATCGAATTTGTCCATGAGTTCATTGAGGACGATGTAGAGGTCCTGGAAAGCCCGGCGCTTGTTAAGCCCCTGCCTGTCGCTGCGGCGCTTGTGGATGAAGCCCCGTCGGCGCCGCTGCTGCGCCTGCTGGAAGAGCTGAACCACGGCGAAGCCGACCATCTGCGCCCTGAAGTGTCTTCGGCGCAGCCCACACCGAAAGTCGTGGTGGTGGTCTCGGTCAAAGGCGGTGTCGGCCGTAGCACCTTGGCCGCGGCGCTTGCCAGCAGTTTGCAGCGCCAGGGGCGGCCGGCGCTGGCCCTGGACCTGGACCCGCAAAACGCCCTGCGTCATCACCTGTGCCTGGGTCTCGACATGCCTGGCGTGGGCGCCACCAGCCTGCATAACCAAAGCTGGGAAGCCTTGCCGGAATTCGGTTTTGCCGGTTGCCGCCTGGTGGCGTTCGGGGGCACTGACTACGAACAACAGCAGAGCCTGAATCGCTGGCTGGGCCAGGATGAGCAGTGGCTGAGCCAACGCTTGGCCGGTCTTAAGTTGAGCGGCCAGGACATCGTGGTTATCGACGTCCCTGCCGGCAACACGGTGTACTTCAGCCAGGCCCTGTCGGTCGCCGACGCGGTGCTGGTGGTGGTGCAGCCGGATGTGGCGTCGTTCAGCACCCTGGCGCAGATGGACGCGATGCTCGCGCCCTACCTCCAGCGCGAGAAGCCGCCACAGTCCTTTTATGTGATCAACCAGTTGGACGCTGCCCACCGTTTCAGCGTGGACATGGTCGAGGTGTTCAAGACGCGCCTGGGCAATGCCCTGCTGGGCACGGTGCATCGTGATCTGTCGTTCAGCGAAGCCCAGGCCTACGGGCGTGATCCCCTCGACCCAACCGTCAACAGTATCGGCAGCCAGGACGTCCACGCTCTGTGCCGCGCCTTGCTCGAACGCATCGACTCGGACCTTCCATGACCGACAATACGCTCTCCACGCCCTTCGTCGAAGGGCGCGCTGAACAGCGCCTAAATGGCGCCATCGCGCGCTTCAATCGCTGGCCTGCGGCGCTGCGCACGGTACTGGTCGTTACCAGTTGCGTGCTCGGCGCCTTGTTGTTGCTGAGCATTATCAGCGCGCCGCTGGACCTCTACAGCCAATGCCTGTTCGCCGCCGTGTGCTTCGTCGTGGTGCTGGTGCTGCGCAAGATCCCGGGGCGCCTGGCGATCCTGGCTTTGGTGGTGCTGTCGTTGGTGGCGTCGCTGCGCTACATGTTCTGGCGCCTGACCTCCACCCTGGGTTTTGAAACCTGGCTCGACATGTTCTTCGGCTACGGCCTGGTCGCGGCCGAGTTCTACGCGCTGATCGTGCTGATCTTCGGCTACGTGCAAACCGCCTGGCCGCTGCGCCGCACGCCGGTATGGTTGACCACCGAGCCGGAAGAGTGGCCGACGGTCGACGTGTTTATCCCCACCTATAATGAAGCCCTGAGCATCGTCAAGCTGACCATCTTCGCCGCCCAGGCGATGGACTGGCCCAAGGACAAGCTGCGCGTCCACGTGCTCGATGACGGCCGCCGTGATGAGTTCCGCGACTTCTGCCGCAAGGTCGGTGTGAACTACATCCGCCGCGACAATAACTTCCACGCCAAGGCCGGTAACCTCAACGAAGCGCTGAAGGTCACCGACGGCGAATACGTCGCTCTGTTCGACGCCGACCACGTGCCGACGCGCTCCTTCCTGCAAGTGAGCCTGGGCTGGTTCCTTAAAGATCCGAAGCTGGCGATGCTGCAAACGCCGCACTTCTTCTTCTCGCCGGACCCGTTCGAAAAGAACCTCGACACCTTCCGCGCCGTGCCTAACGAGGGTGAGCTGTTCTACGGCCTGGTGCAGGACGGCAACGACCTGTGGAACGCCACCTTCTTCTGCGGCTCGTGTGCGGTGATTCGCCGTAAGCCGCTGCTGGAAATCGGCGGCGTGGCGGTCGAGACCGTGACCGAAGACGCCCACACCGCGCTCAAGCTCAACCGCCTGGGCTACAACACCGCTTACCTGGCGATCCCGCAAGCCGCGGGCCTGGCCACCGAAAGCCTGTCGCGCCACATCAACCAGCGGATCCGCTGGGCGCGGGGCATGGCGCAGATTTTCCGCACCGACAACCCGCTGCTGGGCAAGGGCCTCAAGTGGGGCCAGCGCATCTGCTACGCCAACGCCATGCTGCACTTCTTTTATGGCCTGCCGCGCCTGGTGTTCCTCACCGCGCCGCTGGCCTATTTGATTTTCGGCGCGGAAATCTTCCACGCCTCGGCGCTGATGATCGTCGCCTACGTGTTGCCGCACTTGGTGCATTCCAGCCTGACCAACTCACGCATCCAGGGGCGTTTCCGTCACTCGTTCTGGAACGAGGTGTACGAGACCGTACTGGCCTGGTACATCCTGCCGCCGGTGCTGGTGGCGCTGGTCAACCCCAAGGCCGGTGGTTTCAACGTCACCGACAAGGGCGGCATCATCGACAAGCAGTTCTTCGACTGGAAACTCGCCCGGCCCTACCTGGTGCTGTTGGCGGTGAACCTGATCGGCCTGGGCTTCGGTATCCATCAGCTGGTCTGGGGCGATGCGTCCACGGCCGTGACGGTGGCGATCAACCTGACCTGGACCCTCTACAACCTGATCATCACCAGCGCCGCGGTGGCCGTAGCGTCCGAGGCGCGCCAAGTGCGTTCCGAGCCGCGCGTCAGCGCCAAGCTGCCGGTGAGCATCATTTGCGCCGATGGCCGCGTGCTCGATGGCGTCACCCAGGACTTTTCGCAAAATGGCTTCGGCCTGATGCTCAGCGACGGCCACTCGATCACCCAGGGTGAGCGCGTGCAGCTGGTGCTGTCGCGCAACGGCCAGGACAGCCTGTTTGAAGCGCGGGTGGTGTTCAGCAAAGGCGCGCAGATCGGTGCCCAGTTCGAACCCCTCAGCCTGCGCCAGCAAAGCGAACTGGTGCGCCTGACATTCTCGCGTGCCGACACCTGGGCCGCCAGTTGGGGAGCCGGCCAGCCCGACACCCCGCTGGCAGCCCTGCGCGAAGTCGGCGCCATTGGCATCGGCGGCCTGTTCACCCTCGGCCGCGCCACCCTGCACGAATTGCGTCTGGCCTTGCGCCGCACCCCTACACAACCGCTCGATACGCTGATGGACAAGCCATGACCTCGAATATGTTCTCTCGTCCTCATCCGCGCCGTGCACTCGCGCTGATGATCGCCTCGCTGATGGGCCTGAATTCGCTGGCGCAAGCTGCCGAGCAAGCCGTCACCACGGTACCGGTACAAAGCACCGACACCGGCTACAGCCTGACGCTCAAGCAACTGGGCCGTCGCGACACCATGAACCTGCAAGGCGTGGAGTCGTCCGACAGCGTCAACTTCGACATCCGTGCCGATGAAGTGGTGAAGGGCGCGCAGTTGTTGCTCAAGTACAGCTACTCGCCGGCACTGTTGGCGGACCTGTCGCAGATCAACGTGCTGGTCAACGGCGAAGTCGCCGCCAGCCTGCCGTTGCCTAAAGAAGGCGCGGGCACCCAGCAAGAACAATTGGTGCAGATCCCGCCGAAGTTGATCACCGAGTTCAACCGTCTGAGCCTGCAGTTCATCGGCCACTACACGATGTCCTGCGAAGACCCCTTGCACAGCAGCCTGTGGGCAAAAATCAGCAACAGCAGTGAGTTGAAAGTGCAGGTCGAGCCGATCGTGCTCAAGGACGACCTGGCTGTATTGCCGCTGCCGTTCTTCGACAAACGTGATGCGCGCCAGGTCAGCCTGCCGTTCGTGTTCGCGACCACCCCGGACAGCGCCGCGCTGGAAGCTGCCGGCACCTTGTCCTCGTGGATTGGCGGCCTCGCCAGCTACCGTGGCGCGACCTTCCCTACCACCCTCGGTGACCTGCCGGCCAAGGGCAACGCGATCGTGCTGGTGCAAACCACCGATGCAATGGACGTCCACGGTATCGCCGTGGCCAAGCCTACCGGCCCGACCCTGACCTTGCTCGCCAACCCCAACGATGCCAACGGCAAGCTGCTGATCGTGACCGGTCGCGATGGCGCAGAGCTCAAGCGCGCCGCCACGGCGGTCGCCTTGGGCAACCCGGTATTGGCCGGCAACAGTGTGGTCATCACCAAGCTCGACAGCCTCGCGCCACGCCGTCCGTACGACGCGCCGAACTGGCTGCCAAGCAACCGCCCGGTGCGCCTGGGCGAGTTGGTCGAGCAGCAGAAACTCAGCGTGTCGGGCTACAACCCCGGCGCCATCAGCGTCGACCTGCGCCTGCCGCCCGACCTGTTCAACTGGCGTGAAGAGGGCGTGCCGCTCAAGGTCAAATACCGCTACACGCCGCAGCAGGTGTCGACCAACTCGTCGCTGCTGATCGGCCTGAATGACCAGTTCATGAAGTCCGTGGCCTTGCCGTCGGTGAGCAACCTCGGCGGTGGTCAAACCCTGCTCGACCAGCTGAAGAAAGACGAAAGCCTGCCGCGTGAAGTGACGACCCTGTTGCCGATCAGCTCGGCGTCGCCCAAGTCCAAGCTGCAATTGCGCTTTATGTACGACTACATCAAAGAAGGCGAATGCCGCGACATCATCGTCGATAACATGCGCGGTTCCATCGACCCGGATTCCACCCTCGATGTCACCGGCTACCAGCACTTTATCGCCATGCCGAACCTGGGCGTGTTCAACGACTCCGGCTTCCCGTTCACCCGCCTGGCTGACTTGTCGGAATCGGCTGTGGTCATGCCCGACAACTACGGCACCGACGAACTCACCGCGTACCTGACCGTGCTCGGCCGCTTCGGCGAAGCCACCGGTTACCCGGCGACCGCCGTCAAAGTGGTGCAGGCCAAGGACGTGCAAAGCGTTGCCGACAAAGACTTGCTGGTACTCGCCACCGCAGGCAACCAACCGTTGCTCAAGCAGTGGCAGCAATACCTGCCGGCAACCAGCGATGGCGAGCAACACCAGTTCCTGCTGTCTGACCTGCCGCGTTATGTGCGCAGCTGGGTCAGCCCGGACCCTGCGGCTAACACCCACACTGCCAATACCGGGATCACCTTCAACAGCTTGAGCAGCAGCACCTGGCTGGCGGGTTTCCAATCGCCGCTCAAGGCTGGCCGCAGCGTGGTGCTGATCGCCAGCAACCAGCCTCAGGGCCTGCTGGAAGCCACCTCCGCGTTGATCGGCGGTGACAACTACAAAGACTCGATCCAGGGCAGCCTGGCGGTGGTACAAGGCACGCAAATCAGCTCGCTGGTGGCGGACGAGCAGTACTACGTCGGCAAGCTCAACTACTTCAAGTTCATGCAGTGGCAACTCTCGCAGAACCTGGGCTGGATGCTGTTGATCACCTTCCTCGGCCTCGCCGTGGTGACCAGCCTGATCTACCTGTCGCTGCGTGCCCGTGCAAAACGGCGGTTGGCATGAGCCCGCTGCGTAGCATGGCCCTGATAGCGCTGGGCTCGGTGATGTTTGCAGGCGCTGCGCAAGCGCAGACCTGCGACTGGCCGCTGTGGCAGAACTACGCCAAACGCTTCGTGCAGGATGACGGTCGCGTGCTGAACTCGTCGATGAAACCCACCGAGAGCAGTTCGGAAGGGCAGTCGTACGCGATGTTCTTCGCCCTCGTCGGTAACGACCGCGCAGGCTTTGACAAGCTCTGGACCTGGACCAAGGCCAACATGTCGGGGGCCGATATCGGTCAGAACCTGCCGGGTTGGTTATGGGGCAAAAAGCCTGATAGCACCTGGGGCATCATCGACCCTAACTCCGCCAGCGACGCTGACCTGTGGATGGCCTACTCGCTGCTCGAAGCGGCCCGCGTATGGAATGCCCCGCAGTACCGCGCAGACGCGCAATTGTTGCTGGCCAACGTCGAACGCAACCTGATCGTGCGCGTGCCGGGCCTGGGCAAGATGCTGTTGCCAGGGCCGGTCGGCTACGTGCATGGCGGTGGCCTGTGGCGTTTCAACCCGAGCTACCAGGTGCTGGCGCAACTGCGTCGCTTCCATAAGGAGCGCCCGAACGCCGGCTGGAACGAAGTGGCCGAAAGCAACGCGCGGATGCTCGCCGATACCGCCAGCAACCCCCATGGCCTGGCGGCTAACTGGGTCGGCTACCGCGCCACCAGCGCCAACACCGGGCTGTTTGTGGTCGACCCGTTCTCCGATGACCTGGGCAGCTACGATGCGATCCGCACCTACATGTGGGCCGGCATGACCGCCAAGAGCGATCCACTGGCGGCGGGCATGCTCAAGTCCCTGGGCGGTATGTCCCGGGCGACGGCTGCGGCGGCCACCGGCTTCCCGCCGGAGAAAATCCACGTTACCACCGGCGAAGTGGAGAAGAACAACGGC
>Ga0207686_10000136_pt1 | contig 58393 bp, 86 predicted proteins | sample KBSM24metaG_FD_184396 | JGI IMG/M metagenome (GOLD analysis project Ga0207686, IMG submission 184396) | Miscanthus rhizosphere microbial communities from Kellogg Biological Station, Michigan, USA - KBS M2-4 metaG (SPAdes) (version 2) | ecosystem: Host-associated > Plants > Roots > Rhizosphere >...
CAAAGACCTCTATCTTTGAATTGCTCCTCTAACTTCTCCCACCCTAGAGAGAGTGTTAAATCCGGGACACAGCAAGGCTCTAAATGAAGAATGGTAGTACCGTTATGACACTGGCAATCACACTGGCTTCGGAGTTTCATCGTTTTTCCTTGGATATTTTGGGCTATCTAAATATAGCATTATTTTAATTTTGTTATGCAATTCGCTAGTTAATTTTGCTTGTTCAACTACCATTTCTCTAATATAAGGAGAAAGTAATACAACTTTATTTTCCTCCATACATTCTATAATAAGACCACAAAGACGATCAATAAGCTTTATATATTTTTCGAGTATTTCTCTATCTTCTTCATCTATGTGTTTCATCGTTTTTCCTCGATATCTTGGCTAAAATTAGCAGTTGAATAGCTTTCGTTATCATACTCTGATAATCAGAGGTTTCTTTGCTCATCTTAATTAGTTCTATTGCTCGATTCTCCCAATAATTGGGGTCATTTATATCAACAATAATCTTCATCGGCCCCACTCCTTTGGGGTCGAAGCGACAATCATATAACTCCTTCTGAATATCCCGTTTCCCGAATTTCATTATATTTCTCCTTAATATTAAGATTTCTTCTTTCTCGGACGTTTTACGGGGCGCTGCTCCCACCGCCTCCTTAGTCTCAAGAGACACTCCATCAAGTGTTGGTGTTCTGGGGAGTTATTTTCTCCAAATAATGTTTCGTAATTTGACCAAGCGTGTATCGGGAGAAAGTTCCAAGCTATCCTAGTTTTCTCCCACTCATCTGCAAATAATCCTACAAAGAATACCCGAGCCTCTAATAAGTCTAATCCTGCCAACTTCTCTACCGCCTCCCAGACATACTCAAATGTCTTAGGATGTACTGCTGCCCGAATCAGATGCTCCTTCATCTTATCCAAGACATACTTAATAGCCTCAAGATCGGAGAGGTCAACTAACTTCTCCGGCGTCAAAAGTAAGTTCTTCTTATTATTCTTCTTCATTTAAGCCTCGCCGAATAATTTCTTCAATATCAATTGCTTCTATTGCCGCGATATCTTCTTCACTTAATTCTTCCTCCAGATTCTCTAAATCTTCTAGGTCATCCTCGAACTCCGTTTCCGAATGGAATAGTGCTATTAGCGCATCTAAAGCATGATCTTTAGTCATTATTCTCTCCGAATAGGATCAATAGGAGTATTCATAAATCTCTGAAACGATTTAAAGAATGTCTCTTCTTGAATCTCCTTTTGGTAATGTTCCCCATAATGTTCCTTTTTAGGAACCGATTCGTGGGGATGTCTTACAGCTCCCGGAAAAGAAATCGCAAGTCTTGCATCTATGATTCATTACTTCTCCCACCAATTTTTAATTCGTTTTTTATTTTCTGGTGGCTCAGAAGAAGAAGAAGACTCAATTTGCTCATCAACCAAACGACTTACCCAAGATATTTTTAAAAATACTTCTAAATGCTCCTTAGTATTTTGATCTAAATTTTCAGTTCCCACAATATAATCAAGATATTGTGCTCCATCTGAATAAGATGTTACAATTTCATATAGAGTTCTCCCAAAATATTTGCCAAATGGCATCATATAATTTTTGGCATCAGTTTCTGTCATTTCAAAGTCCTTAAATTCACTTCAAAATTCTTAAAGTATTAATAAGGATTTGCTTCAACTCATCGGTATAACCAAATCTTCCTTGATTTATATCAATACTCCGCATTATGTCTCCGTCTGCATGCCTTAATGTGGCTGCATTCCAATCGATCAACATCTCTAGAAGATCTAGCAGAGTCATTCCCTTGATACCATTCTCATAATATTCGGGATGATGACTATTACAACTATAATGATGCTTAATAGCTACATCCATCTCCTTAAGATATCCTCGATACTCCTCGCTACCGTAAGTAGTGCCTCCTAAGAGTGGAGTATATTTGTCAAAGATGCTCTTCTCTGGCTCCTCATATTTTGATTGGTCATGTTCTATCATCCTATAAGTTAATTGTCTTATTATATTGGCCAATCCGATTTGTACTAGCTTAATATGTTCTTGGGTATCCCTAGTCGAGTCATACATTGTTGGTAGTCCTTTCGTAGTTTTCTCTAGCCGCTACTGCCTCATCTAAATCATCGTAATAGCCGATATGTACTGGTCCGCAGTAAGCCCTCCACTTATTTTTAACTCTACAGATTCCTCGATATCCACTTGTATTATTCTTGTAGACTACTCTCTCCTTACCGATCTTCAAATTTTCAATTTTATCATTAAGTAAATCACCATCCTTATGAGCTAACTCATCATCCCAGGAGCCGCCAAACATCACCCAGATTATCTTACATCGAAGAATTAATTTGCCGTTTATTCTTACTCTCCACATCTTAAGCCAGTTTAGAGTCCCAGCTTCTTTATCTACAAAGTGAGCATTGACTTGTCGCCATCTGGCGTTATTAGGAAAATCCCTTTTAAGTCTGAGTCTCCAATATAATCTTCCGCTACGATACTTAAACGTCCGATTAAGATATTCCTGGTCCATTACTTTTCTCCTAAATAACCCCTATTGATTAATAAAAACATTCCCTCATCAGTTTGAGGAATATCTTCTTCCTTCCACCCTAATTTTCTTAATTCGACCCTAATTGCCTGATAAGCATTTGTTCTTACTTCTTCAACATTTGTAATTCCTAACTTTTTTCCTAATTCTTCATCATCGTCTAATTTCATTATTTCTCTCCCCAATTATTCATATTTTCTTTCCAGTCAATTTCTAATAAGGGAATAAGTTTCTTGTTCTCTATTACAAATTCTCTCACCAATCGGGATGCCTCCTTAATATATTTTGGTTTAATTGTAGCCATTAACTCGTCATGAATATTGAAGATCATAATATTGAAATCGTGTATCCCGATGGGTTGAAGTTCCCATAGTTTCACTTGGAGAGCTTTAGTTATTATAGCTCCTGTACTCTGTACTCGATGATTAGTGGCTGCTCGTTTGTTGGATTCTTGAAGTGCAAATGCGCTAGCGAATAATGCGCTTCTAACGGCACCGGAAACAGTTTGCTCCCGTTCTCTCCTGACAACCAACTCCCTCTTCTCTGTCCATTCTTTCGGTGGTTTCTCAGCTAACTCGAAGAGTAATCGGCAAATCATATTTTCTAGTGTGAAGTATCTTCGGAAGCCAGTCAAACTCTCGACAAAATCGGCTGGCTGCTTCCAATAGATTTTTGTTCCTATCCCTTCTGGCTGACTTAATGCTTCAAATGCTTCCTGTATCCTTCTTCTTTCAATACCAATCTTAGGAAATCTTCGAGAGAATGCTTGATATGCTCTCCCTGCTACTTCAATCGGTACTCCTAATCGCTCTTTGAGTGTGTAGTCTGTCCCCCCGTAGATCATGGCAAATACTGCGCTCTTACTTTTGGTATAGAGATCGTTACTAGTACCTTTAGTTTTTAATATACCAACATAATCAAAATCAGGAAACACAAATGTCCCGAATAGTCCGTGGATAGTTTGTTTATGTTTTCCGGTCTTTCCACACTCCTTACATCCCGATCCTGAACAGAATGGACAATCTATTATCGTTTGAAGCTGCTGTCTTAATTCAGGATCATCGAATACTGCATCGGAAATGGCCACCTCGAATGATACGAAATCTCCACCACATAATCGATAACCATTAAATGCTAATGGGAAGCAAGCTCGAACGGCTTTGCTCTTCTTAATTCCTTGGACATTTAAGCCACCCGATCCGCTCATCCGTGAAGATAGGGTACCGATAACGTTATAATCGGGACTAAGTCGCTCCCCAACTAGGAGCTTATTATAAAAGTTAATCTCATATTTTGCCATTCTGGCATCAAGAACATTATGTGCTGCTGTTGCCGCCTCAGTATAATTACCATCATCATCTATATATTCTGCTATCTCCTCTAAGATAACTTTCTTCGTTGTTTCTCCAATTACTACTCTCTCAGCTTCACTAAGATGTGGATACAAATATTCTTTTACAGCTTCCGGTGCTGTTGGTGCTGCGATGCTTCGATCGAAGGCTTCATCCTTTAGCTTCTCTATTCCTAATTCATCTATTTTAAATCCACGCCATCTAACACTAGCCACTAAACACGCTAGCACGCTATCATTATCGTCGAAGGGTGGTGAACCGAAATGGTGGTATAATGCTCGGGTATACTTTACATCATCTTCGGCATATTTTCTAGCTAAATTGTTCTCCGACCAATGAGCAATATGATAATGAATTTTCTCTGGCCAAGCATCATTCCACGCTCCAGGTTTCCCGATACTTAGAGCAAATGGGGCATAGCCATACTCCTTCGGATAATGATTTTTACTGAGTTCAATGTCACTATATAAAAGAAGCTCTTTTGAACTGACTCCCAATGCATCGGTAGTTAACGCCTTTAAACTATTTGTAGGATGAAATTTTAGAACTATATCTCTAAAATTTTCATCGTCTGTTTCATAGATGCTCCATTTATCGGCTGTTTGATCCTTTCGTTTCATAAAATATATGTCTTTAAGTGGAATCCTCCTTTCCAATTCTGCTGCTAAATGATTAGCCAAAGCGATCGGAACTTTCTTTACTCGAATATCACCTCGCTCCATCGTAGACTGATATGATCCCTTTCTGGCGTGCAACATTAAGTCTAAAACGTGAGCCGGTTTTAAGCATGGACCATCTCTAGCTTTTTTCTCTAAGATAGCTATTTCGTCTATGCAGTTAATAGGAAATTCATTAAGATCAGGATATAATCGAAATGTATTATATGTTTTTGTCAGATGAAAATGATCGAATGAAATATTAAAACCAACGACACTCTCTCCCATCATATTTTCGATGAGGGCTAGAGTGTCTTTAATTTTATGCTTCCAAATTTCGTATAATATTATAGGACCATCATCGATGGCGAATTGAAGTAGAACCGGAAATCCATGAAGTCCTACAGTTTCTGTGTCGTAGAAGTAAATACTCATATAGGACGACCTTTCTTATTATATTCTTTCATATCTTCATAAATTATTTCCATTAACATAAGTTCTCGTTCTGTATATAATTTTTCCATACACTTATTTTTAACCGATAACTTTTTAATAAGTGATTTTGATTTTAGAATATTAATAAATTCAATTGCTAATTCTATTTGATTTTTCTTTAAAATAATATATGGTTGAATTAGTGGTAAATATTGTCTTATTTCATCATTAGTCATACACCAAACATATGTATCTTTCCAATTGTAATTTATATGATATTTATCTTTTATATGACTATTTATAACATAACCAAATTTAATAATATTAGTAAATTGTTCTAATAATTCTTTTGAAGTATTTCTAATACTTACATCAATTTGATAATTATAATAATCTTTTCCATTTCTAAATGTATGTCTATTTCTTTTACATGAAATACTGCCCTCAAAGTCTATAGAAAATGCAACAAGTTGGTACACAGATATCATTTTTTCAGTCATTGATATTCCCTATAAGATATTAGAATATTCTTCAATACTAAGCCACTCGTCTCCGACTCTAGTAGTTATAACTAAACTTTTAATAGAGTTAAACTTATCATAATCTTCAGGGAATCCTACCAAAAATTTGGTACCTGCTAATCGATTATCAATCTCCTTTAAGAGTTTCTCTCGATGTTCCTCTGAATGTATCTTTCGAGTTGAATAGAGGAGAGCAAGACCCTCCTCCTTACAAAGAGAGGCAACTTGAAGCGCTTTAGCTATCCTAATTTTCTTTCTCACTAGAAATGCCGCACATCTAGTACAAGTTATTCGATAATCTTCTGATGATGGTACGCAAGGCATACCATGTTGGCCACAGGCGGCGATGTAGCTGTTTCCGTAGTCGAACTTCATTAAGTGTATACGAATTAATTTAGTCATAATACTCTTTCTCTTGATAAAAGGGATCTAAATACTAATCCTTCTTCCTAATTGGCTCCTCTTTCTTCCTAACTGGTTGCTCTGGCTCCGAGCCAGTTGCCTCGATTAGATTGAGCATACTCCCGATTACGTTAATAACTTTCTGAGGGTTCACAAACTCCAAGCCATATTTTGCTTGGGAGGTTGAGAGATGTAGGGAGCTTAATTGAGCCAATAATCCAGCGTAGTCAGCATCAGTCTTGATATTTACGTTTGAACTCTTAAATAGTGGTAGAATTGTCATAATCGCATCTACCACGTCACCAACCCCAATAGATTTTTTCCCCTCACTAGCTGAATCAAATTTTTGACTCAGATCAATAATCTGGTTGTCCAGATTAGTTAAATCGTCGAGCATCAATGGCATCAGATTCTCCTTCTAATCTTCTTCAGGAATCACGAATCCGTAATTTCCAGCTTTCTTACACTCTTCGTCAATATCTTGATATAACTCTGTTGAAGAAATATTTCCTACTGCCCACGCTAAAATTCTTGTTGCAAAACATGCTCCAACTTCATTGTAGACTAAATCTAGGAGTCTATTCATCTCGGCTCTAGTTCTGGCTCTTCTACTGTTCTGAGAGACGGGTCTCTTTATTTCAAGACCTTTCTCTCCACGCATTCTTTTATCTTTAATTCTCTTTACTTCTTCTGCTTGCTTATCTCTCGGTAATGTAGCTAGAGCTTTAACTTGACTCTGATTAATAACCCCCTTAGCTACCTCCTCCTGTATCGCTGGAGAAAAGTTTAAGACCATAAAGCGGATTTGAACCCATCCCGTGCTCACGTTAAGTTTCTGAGCAATCTCGGCCATTGTTATCCCAGCAATTTTAAGTTTCTCAATGCTCTTGGCTTCCTGAAGAACATTAAGATTCTTGCGAATTAAATTCTCTTGCAGATTCAGGATTCTGGCATCTATATCACTAAGATTTTCCTCGATTTTGGCAGTGATAGTTTCTCGACCGAGACACTTAACTGCTGTTACTCTCCTGAATCCAGCAACGAGGCTATAGTTAAAGCCATTATTATTCCCGGAGAGTTTCCTCACGATAACCGGCTGCTTCAATCCATACTCTCTAATACTCTGGATTAAATCAGCCACATCGATCATTAGTGTCTTACCACGACAATTAAACTCCTCATCATCAATAAGAATCTCATTGATCGGGATATCTTTGTATAGTTCACTCATCTTATATCTCCCCGTACTCATTCATAGGGCAATTAAGAACAACTTTCCAGTTTTTTGATCTGATTGCAGAGGTCTAATTTCTCTTTTCGGTTATCAACCGCTAAGAGTCTTAATACTAATTCACAGCATTTCTTCCTCCTATCTAGGTGTGGTATTACCATTGGAAGTAGAATTTTTAGTTCATCAATAATAAAATTAACATTATAATATCCGACACAGCCGATCCCCAATAGCTCGTTAATGAATACCGCGGTCTCTATTTTAGTTACCCGAATCTTAAAATATGGAGTTAGGTTCCTAATCAGGATCTGAGTAGCGGGACTATCTATATGTTCTGCAAGATATTTAATCTGTATTTTGTTCATGTCTCCAATGCCCTTTGAAATTCTCCGAGACTAATATTCTGAATTTTTTGTTTCATCTTGAGCCTATCAAGAATAAGCTGATCTGTTGGTAAATGAATTATATCAATAATAGTGGCGCCCTTGTTAACATCCATTCCTGGTCTATGAATACGATCTTCGCTTTGAGATCTAGATCCCGGTAGCGTTGAATTAGAGTAGAAGATAACACATGGACTTGCTGTTAATGTTAATCCTAAGCCACCAGAATCCGGTTGTGCTATGATAGCAAGTTTCTTTACTTTTTTATTTCTATCTTGAAACGTCTGAAGCATATCTGTTTCTTTAATAGACTCTCCAAGATTACTTAGCCAACCTCGACCATCGATCCGAATATATTTCCATTCTGCTTTCTGACAAATTTCTATACATCGATCTACCGATCCGGTGAATCCTGCATAAATCACTACCCGACCGATATCCTCATATTCTTCTAATAACTCTTTAAGAATTTCTTCTTTGGGACATGGAACTTGATCTGCTACTCTGGTATATTTAGGAACTTCTCCGGTTCCTCCACATCTCGGACATTCCTGCTCTACGTTTAGATCTACTCCTCCGTATAGATCTGTTCCGCAAGCTATACACTTTCCGTCTTGAATTTCTGTTCCTGAACAATCAGGACAATACTCTAATTGTCTAATAAATACTCCTTCTATCACTTTCCTTCCTTGACATAGCTCACACTCTCTGATTCCTTGAGCCTTCTCCCGGTAGAGAAATCCGTCCGAAATTTCTCTTAATTGGATAGCAGATGTGGCTGCATTTTTTGCATTAACTACTACCAGTTTAGCGGCTCTTAAGATGTCAGGAGTAGGCTCACACTTAATAATTCTATAGTGTTTATCAGGCAGCTCTTTAAGAACATCTTTCTTAAATACGACTGTCACCATCGGCTGCATAACTTTATATAAGTGCTCTACCTCATTAATACTTGATGCCCACTCATGATAATCATATCCTAAATCTATGGCTTTTAAGTCGTGGCAAATATCCTCCTTAAACTTTCCGCAATGTCTACAGAGCTTCTCATCACTCCACCAGCAAATTAACTTCGGAAATTTTCCTCCAGCTAAAGACTCCTCCTGAACAATTAGTCCCATTCTCTTCTTAAATTTATCAACCGTACTTTCCTTAATGAAACCGGGAGCTATTAGTTCCATCTGAGACCAATAATCAGCAGGACTATTAGGAGCAGGAGTACCACTCATTAAAATAACATACGGCTCATCCCAATGTTCTCTCATAGCTCTAACTAAATTTTTAGCAGCATCATATCTCTGAGTATTAGGATTCTTAAGTTTCTGACTCTCATCGCAGACAATACCTTTATAGACATGATCCACCTTTTTTAATGAGTCATATGTTACCAACTTCGGCCAAATCTTTGCTTCCCATTTAAAGAACTCTATCTCTACCGCCCTCAATGCGCTCTTAGGCCCCACCCAGAGCCAGTCATCATGTCCACTAGCCTCAATTGCCTCGATGGCAATGAGTGTCTTTCCTGTGCCCGGCTCCATCGCTAATAGACATTGCCTTTTATTAAGAGCAAAATTATACCCATCTACTTGATGCTTCATTAGAGTTTCACGATTGGGGATATACTCCTTTATTTCTTGAAAATAACGAGCATAGGGATTAACACCCCGTAAGAAATCTAAGGCAATCTGATTCCTCTCAGAAGCAGCAATTGTCCAATATTTTTGATCGGGATTCCAACGCGCACCCTCCATCGCTTTTACTTCTGCTATCAATGCTGGATTGTACCGGAAACGAAGAATATATCTTCCTCCCCCAGCTTGTTCGACATTAAGATTATGGAAGTATCCTCCAACGGCCACTCGTAAATCGGGCATTGTTTCCTCTTTCATTTATTAAGATTTTTCATTTCTTCATATAAAATTTCTTGTTGTAAAATATTATCTTTAAGAACTTGTTTACCAGCTCTTCGTCCAATTGTTAAATTAAAAAATCTAAAAGCAATTTCTGCTTGCTTCCTTTTAATTCTTAAATAAGGATAAATTGTTTTTATAAAGTCTTGTATATTACAACTATCAATACTTAATTTATATAATATTTTTCTTTTACCCAATTTTGGGTGTATGAATATTTTACCACAATAAATTATGCTTTGAATATATTCTAATACTTCTTTATTTGTATTTACAATATGACAATTAATATTATATGATGGATTTTTTCTAGTTTCTTTATCAGTTTTATTTACTCTAATACATCCTTCTCCATCTACTATTCCTGCGATATATGCTTTTTCAGGCTCAGTCATAAAATAATTCATTCGGCTTCCTTAAAGAAATTATATTGATCTATCCGAATAAATCCATATTCAATGAGTTTCTCTTGAAGCCACACAGATAATACATTCTCAACGTACACCGATTTCTTTCTCTTAATCAAGTCGTCAATTAAGGCTCTCAATCGATGCTTCCCCGGCTTCTTAGCAATAATATTTGCTATCGTTATTACCTCCAGATACACTTTTCCGTTGACCCGCTGCGAGTGTCTCCTAAGATAAACCGAGAGTCCTGGATACTTAATATATTGGCTCTTAAATAGAGAAGTATCATTAATAAATTCATCAAGAGTTTTCATTCTACCGCTTTCTCGGGATCTGTCCCGAACATCCTTATATATTCTTTAACAGACGGACCACGATATTCCCCGTTTAAAACTGGGAGTGGTATATCCTCTTCTGCCGCTTTAAATGGTAGCATTAAATATATAAGAATCAAGATTATTATTAGCTTAGTAATTCTCTTCATTTTTAATCCTTTTTATGAACCGCTACAAGCATTTGTAGCTTACCATCAGGAGCAATTAATAAGTGGATAAACCTATTTCCTATCTGCCATGTATACCTTAGGTTCCCATTCTCTACATATGCTGCTGGAACATCGTGAAATGCCGCAGCTATCTCGTAGATTGTCTCGTTGATATCTCCTGCTTCTTTAGCGCTTTCCAACCATTTTAAGTGTTGTTCGATATCTAAATTAAAAGATTTCATGATCCGTGTTCTAAGCTCATAATATTTCTCAGTCCATTCTGGATCTCCTCTCTTTTGGCCGAAACTAGATATCTCACAAGTATGAATCGAACAAATAGGCTTATAGTGTGGGGGTAGAACGCAGCCAGTCGGAGATAAGAATGGAACTTTATCGTTGACAATTTGATCAGTTAGATCAATCTTATAGACATCTTTAGTGTATTTGAGGGCGAGATCACAATATTGTTTTTGACAACAACTATATGGCGTTATACATTTAGCACACTCTGGTAACGTATGCTGGTGCATTTGCTCGAAGAGATCTTTGAGTCCCATATTATCTCCCACATTCATTGTTCTCATTAATAAGTATGCCGAATTTATTTTCATTGAAATGATGCTCCACGCATATAGCCTAAATCTTCCAAATAACGATAGAGCATTCTATAAGAACTCTTTGTTCGATACTCCTCTATTACTTTTTTCTCTTCCTCAGTTACGTCCCCTCTAAGAGCAAATTCGGCTGCTCTTAAAACGGCTTCATTAAATTTTGTACCTCTATAATAAAAGAAGCCATCGGGATGTTTAACAATATAGAAATCAATCATAATTCTCTCCTAACTATTACTTAAAAAGTAATCCTTAATCCAAGATCCAATCGAGCTTCATCTCCTCTTGATCTTCGTAGACACAAATACTTGTTACCTGAAATGTAAAGCTCTTAATTGCAATTTTATTTCCTCCGAGGTACCAACCGAAATCGTCTTGCTTCAAATCTTTGAAGCTTTTATCTCTTCGCTTAACACATGCTCCAATAGTTGCGTCATCACCCCAATCATCTTCATCTTTGCAATCTCTTATTTTGATATTCAGGCAGGGACTTCCGAATAACTTCTCAATCATTTCTGCATCAAAATATTCTTTCATCCCAAATACTCCTCTTTAAAACCAGGAAATCCGGCATCTTTCAATTGTCTACTGATATCGTTGAGATCGGTTGATCCTATATCATACAGATAATATGCCTGCTTTCGAGTCATAGAACATAGTTTATTTATAGTTAGAATATTATTCTTTAAAAATATGGCTAATAATCTTGACTCCCAGTGTATAGTTAGAATATCAACAGTTTCTTCAGTAAATATTGTTTTAACACAAATATCACAATAATGAACCTCCTTCTCTTCAATAATCACTCCTTCATTAAAGAGTTGTAATCTATATCTTAGAGCCACCTTACGCGTATCCTTGCATTTATCACATAGTAACATTACTTTCTCTCTCCCGCATCTAATATACCGGAGCTACCCCTCAAAGATGGATCCAACTTCTCAACTAGATGGAAAGAACTATTGATAATCGGTAGAATTAAGATTTGAGCAATGGCGTCTCCTGGCTCGAAGGAGATATGTGACATTCCAATATTTGAACAACAAACAATCCAGTCTCCGCGATAATCGCTATCAATTATTCCTCCGAGAATAACCATACCTCTGGTTCCGAGCTTAGACCTCCCTACTATCATGGCGAAGGTGTCTACTGCTAATTGAGTACGGAAATGAGTATTTATCTGTTTGACTTCTCCCGGTAGAATAATATGATACTCGGGAGTATAAATATCATAAGCGGCACTAGTCTCCCGACTCTTAGTAATACACTGGGCATCGGGATGTGTGAGCTGATAGTGGATCATTCTTTTTCCTCCGCATAGTCAACTTCTAAGATTGCTGCGCTCTTAGCCTCTTCTAAAGAGTCTAACGGTCCGTATAGTTCATCATCTCTTGTATCAAAATAATATACCCACTGATTATCTTCATCACTAAATATTGTTATAACGACTCCCCGATACATAGTGGCTACTTCATTAAGTTTGCCGTAGCTATTTGGAATCCAGATTACCTCTTCACACATGGCCGTTCTCCTTGAAGAAGGTTCTCTTGATCTGTTCTAACTCCTTCATGATATCGGTTTCTTCTAAGTAATCTTCGATTTTCCTCTCGAACATAATAGAGTCTAAATCTAGAAGCTTATAATATTTATCTGTTATATAGTCTCCATCGATAAGCTCATTTAGAAAATTAGCTTTGTGTGGGTATAGCTGCTTACAAACTAAAACAGCATTAGCATTATTAAAGATTGCTGCGAAAGCAGGCGCAAAACCTATACCAGAAAAATGATATCTCTCTTCTGTCTTACCAAAGCTATCGGTTATTAATATTCCTACTTCAAATCCCTTAACCTCAAAGAAGAAATAACTCATCTGATACTCATTTCCTTTTTAATTGGATCATAGTCGCCACGCATACCTTTATTTAAGAGAAGATCCACTGCTTCGGCTATCGAAGCTGGCTTCCCCTCAATTAAGATTGAGACGACACTATAGGATGTTCCGTTAACAGTGTTAAAGACTATTGCCCCGTTCTTATTAACTGAAATAGAGTATATTTTCATGGTTCAACCACATGAGTGACTCCATCAATGGTTACTGAAATTATATTCTTGACGTTGTAGGTTCTGACAATAACCTCCTTACTAATCTTCTGATATTCCAAGGTGCTCTTGCTCTTCCGAATGAATGGCCAAATCTCTAATGGCTGAATGAAGTCTCCATTTTCTCTTCGATATCCGGTATCAACAACTTTCTCTACTTTGATCTCAAGATAAAGTTCGTGTTTCCCATCGGTCTTTCTAATGTGGGAAACAAATGGAGTACCCTCTAATTTGGTGCCCCAAGCTCTCTTCTCTGGGACGAAGTCAGCTTCCCTACCCTCTTTTTCCCGCTGTTTATTGATAGCGTTCATAAAGTTAAAATTAACGATCCCATTGACGTGCGCTATCTTGAAGACCTTACCGTATTGTTCTTTACCCTCCTTATTGAGGGGTGCTTCAGTCACTGTGATTAAACTAATTATTCTGGCACCCTTGTGCTCAACCAATTCACGTTGTAAATTTCTAAGTTTCACTTTTCTCTCCCTATTTTTAGGATTTGATACCAGAGTATCTCCGCACAAATTCTAGGCCACCAAACTATTGTTGCTACTATTAAGAGGTAAATCCCTAATAGAGTTATCATTCCTCCCCGATTCTTTTCCTAGCGATTTCAGCATATTTTGGTATTAGCTCGATCCCGATGAAGTTCCTCTTGAGGGCTTTGGCTATTATTCCGGTGGTTCCTGATCCTAAGAAGGGATCAATAACTAGATCTCCCGGATTAGAGGCTACTGCTATCACTCTCCGAACTATTGTTTCGGAGATTTGTGTTGGTACCTCTGGAATACGCTCTGAATGTGTGCCACAGATTCTATTAACTTGCCACACATCATCTAAGAGCTTCCCATCTGGATTGGCACGAATATCATTATAAATCTCTTGTCGATCACTTTTTCTTCTTACTTCAGGAGCATGAGAATTGAAAATAAACTCATCTTTATCTTTAACTAGATGAAGTAAGATTCTAGAGCAGCGGTTAAATTTATAGAAACAGTTTGTGCCAAATGTTTCGTAGATCACGATATGTTGTCTGATATGGAATCCTATATCTTTAAAGCTCTGATAAAGGAGACCAATATTTTCATGGGTGTTTAGAACCCAGAGAGAGCCGTAGGAAAGAAGAGAATTGTAGCATCTCTGAAGCCACTGTTCACACCAATATCGATATTCAAAATCAGTTTTCCTATCATTAATTTCTGGTCCGTAGTCAATTCCGATATTATATATACTATCTGCGAAGATAAGAACGGCACCTCTAATATCTCTAAGGACTTCGATGCAATCGCCTTGGATTATCATTTCTTATCCCTTAAAAGATTAGCAACATATTGATACTCTTCCGCACGACCTGTTATTGGTGCATCTCCTTCGGTTTCAATACTAGTAGCCAAGGAATAAATTAAGAGAGCACTCCTTCTATAAAATTGAGATTTTACTTCCTCTTTATCTTCAAGAAGTCGGTATATCTCATAAAATGTGGCGGCAGCGTCTCTCATCTTAGCTACCGCTAAATCTTTAGGCTTCATATTAAATCCTTTAGTAGGTTAGCAGCATGCTCAAATTCTTTAGCCCGATTAGTTATTGGATATTTTCCATCTGTTTCAATACTAGTAGCTAAAGAATAAAGTAATAGGGCACTCCTCCTATAAAATTCGGACTCAGGAGTTTCTTGTTCAACTTTTGCCATATCATAGAATGTAGAGGCAGCACCACATATTCTAGATATAGCAAATTCTTTTTTGTTCATTTTAATGTTCTCTAATGCTGCGTAAAAATACAAAGAAATTTTCTGCTGTTATTTCATTTGGTGGCCCTGCATATTGTTTTCCATACTCAGTTATTTTTGGAATAAGAGTTAGCACCCCTTGTTTAAGGCACCCACAATTTGAACACCAAAACTCTTACCTCCAACGCTCTGCATCTCATGTCCGCACATATTACACATTATTTTTCCTCAAGAAGAACTCGGGAACAATAATCTTGTTCCCTTCTTTTAAAGAACCACAGTAGGCACAATGGGCTCCCTCATTTGGATGCCCACATATAACACAAATATTCTCCTTCTTTGGGATGCCATGCTTCTTAATCCAGGCCAGAAGCTCGGAACAACTATTTACTTCTGGATATCCACGGCTTATTAGATAGTCCTTCCTACGATCTTTGGGAACACTCTCATAAAGCACGCCCTCTTTTAATCTCATCTTTTCTTCGGGATCTATTGTCAGGGCATACTTCTTCAATAATGATACGAATTCGCTATCCACCATTCTTACCCCAAGGTTTGGACATACTTCTTCAAGACCGAGTGTAAATGCTTAAGGCTATTCTCTCTAGAAGAGTAATATCTCATAGAGACAAAATCACCAGCAGATAATATTTGGAGGCATGTACATGGTAATCTATCAACCAAACTAACGATCTCAACGGTTAGAGGATCAGTGTCCTTATTCATTTTATAAATCAGATCCTCATATAACTCACTCTGTCTTATAATAGACTCAATAAATTCACTCCTTACATCAGGAAGGAGCAATCCGGGCATATTATTCATAGTAAAGAATTGATCTGTAAAATCAAAATAAACAATACAAAATAGTCCTTCCACATTTACAAGAAATTTTTGACTTATGATTCTGATAGCTTCAATAATTTTTTCTTCAGTCACACGTCCTCTCCGTAAAGATGTGGATATCTCTTCCTCAATCGATCTATTAATAAGTGGCAATTCTTCTCACTAAGGGTTGATATGTGTCTTTTTCCTAAGAAGATTCTATATGCTCTCCCTCGACTCATTAATCCCGATTGCCACAGTGGATCAAAATATTTATGTGCTTCCATCCTTGCTATTTGTCTATCCGTTCTTTTCTTCTTTGAGATCACCTAAATTCCTCCCACGCTTTTATTGCCTCTGGATCAATCTCTACGTCATAGTAATAGAGTATCTCCATTTGTACTCCGAATCTAACTAAAAGGGCAAGATTATCAATATAAAATTTATATGTTATTATTATACCTTCTTCTCCAAAGCGTTTGTGACTCTTATTAATAACTTTAACTTTCAGATCATAGAGTCTCATTTGAATTCTCCGTAGTATTTTAACTCTGCTGCCCGACGTGCTATTATAGCTTCTTCTCTAGTATCAAAATAACCTAAATGAATTATATAATAATTTGTTGTAATTCTTGCTCTCCATTTTTGATATTTATTTTCCCAAGTTACTCCAATACATCCTGCAACATTATCATAAAGAATACTATTTGTATTAAAACAATTAGCACTATGTGTAATAATACGCAAATTATATCTTTGATTATTAAGACCATCTCTGTCAATATGATCTATTTGCATTCCTTTAGGAACTATTAATCCTATTAATTTAATTACTTCTTGATGCATTCGTACTGTTTTATTATTAACATCTCTGGCGGCATAATAAGTATTTTTCTGTTCTTTAGCATACCAATTAAATCCTCCAAGATAGATGGCATCCTCATCGTCGAGGAATGCCACCTGACCCTTAGTCAAATAAATTTTCTTCATAAAGAATTGTAGGTCCAAAATCCAAAACTGTATGCGATGCCTATAAATTGAATTGTTGGGTCTAAAAGAGCGGCTCTATGTGCAGGAGACCACATCCAAGCATCTCCGGGCCAGCTCATATTTCCTGCACTATTTTGCATTCGGGCTGGACCCATTATATGATGCCCCATACCTCTAGCGGCTTGAGCTACATTATTTTGTGAGGCCCAATTAGAAAGATTAGGATCGTGACTTACGGCCGGAAGTCCGTGCTGTGCTCTTACTCCATTTAACCAATTTAAAAAATTATAGGGATCTGATGACAGAGGTTGGGAGTAGCCCGGCTGAGCGGGCAGAGGTTGAGAGTAGCCAGGCTGAGAATATTCTATTTTTCGGAACTCCTTAACAATAGCCCACCCACTAGAGTTTATATATCCTAGCCCTTGATAGCCAGGCATATTAGTGAGAGTAATCCATTGCTCTGGAGCCTGAGTCAAGAGAGCCAATGCCAAAATCATCATCCTAAATTCCTCCGTAGTACAATTCAGCTACTCGACGCACTTCAACAGCTTCTCCAATATCGGAGAAATATCCTAAATGAATATCTTTATTATTGTATTTTATTGAGACCCTCCACTTTTTGTATTTTCGATACCAATAGACCCCAGTAATTCTAGAGTGGAGATATCTTCCTCTAGTTAGGAAGAGATTATATCTCTGATTATTTAAGGTATTGGCATCGATGAAGTCAACCAGTGCTCCCGGACTTATAGATAAATCTGCCCGCTCAGCAATAATATTCTGTAAATAGATCTCCCTTGGTTGAAAGTTAATTTCTATCCCCCTCGCCGCATAAAAATTATTATCTATCTTAACTGAGTACCACTTCCATTGACAGACGTAATCGAAATCACAATCGTCAACTAGAGTTATCTGCCCATTGTTAAGATAGACTTTTTTCATTTGTTTTTGGTTAGCCAGATACCAACTTTCTTTAATTCACTAAGACCCACGCTCTCCCATTGTAATGCCAATTTCTCCTGATAGATATAGATTATCTTATCAATGATCCTTAAAGAGAAATCCCCATTAACACTATGAAAATCAATCCTGAAGCCTGAAGATATTGGTGAGATAGCATGATACTTGAAGAACTCCCCGAGTTGTTTAACGGTATTAGCATTTACGCTCTTAATAATAATAGGGAGCGTGCCCGAAGCAAAATATAAATTATCATTGTCGAAAAATATAGTTCCGACTTTTTCGCCATGATTATTCTGAACTTCGATACCATCTTTGATTTCACGCATTGAAAACTCCTAATAAAAAGGTGGGCGGGATCTCTCCCGCCCACCGGCTAATTATCTGTCAACGACCTGAGAAGACGCTTTCTCCAAACCGGGTTGCTCTGAAGCATTCAAAAATTGAGTCTGAACCTCAATAAGCTTCTCCGGGGGAGGGAAGTTGAAACCGTTCTCGGTGCAAGGAACACCGAATGGCGACTGCCAAGTATATTTCTCCGTCTTAATCAGGCGGCTCTTCATTGTAGCCACCCGAGAAAGAAGAACATGAAATACCTTGGCTTCATTCCTAGTTGTTGCTCCTCCCATGAAGAACGTACAGAACATTTCTGCCTGAAAGGCCCAGAGGAGATATTCTGGACCAAACTGGCACTCCGAATTTTGTACCGCAGACTTGGCTCGAATCTCCTGGAACAATTCGGACTTCGGATCGAACGAAGAACGAATATTTGAGCGATCGCTCGTATCTAACGCTCGCGGCCTCCAATTAATGACTAGGACGTTGGTTTCTAGGCCCAAGTCAATAATATTATCTTTGAAGGAGACGAGCCCGAAGTGGTTCATAGCGATCTTACCCTCAGAGGTAGGACCGCTCTTGGAGGTAAAAAGTTGGAGTCTGGGTAGGAATTGGGTTCCTGAAACCTCCAAAAAGTCCTGAGCGCTGTAGGGATTCTCAACGATCGGGACTAGCGGAGTAGAATCTTTGGTCGAAAGTTCCTGATCGGACATTGGGAAACTCCTTTGGGATTGGGATTCCTTCTTAGATATCCCTAAGAAGGAATCCCTTCTTAGATATCCTCTTAGGGATTCCTTCTTAGATATTCCTTCTTACCATTTCTTTTGGCGGACCCCGAATCATAATAATATTCTCCCGATTACTCTGCCGCGACAGCTTCCTTAGCCGCCTCTTCCTGGGCCTTGGCTGCCTTCTCAGCCTTCTTATTCAGCCGCTCCTCCTCCTTCTTCTTCTGTCCTTCCAAATATTTGTTCTTCTCCAGTTCGATGGAGTTCTCATCCATGTGCAAGACCCACTGGATAGCGAGCTTCCACGCCTCCAACGGGTCTTTGACTCCATACTGATGGAGAAGCGACTTCCCAATCTCCGAGTTATCCATCTCGTCCCGGATCGCACCCACACCCTGAAGATAGGGAGTCGGCTTCCAGGTTGCTTTCTCGGCCTTTTTGCCCTGCTTTTGGGCGTCCTTGACATCCTTAACGCGATCGTTAATGAGAGGTACAAATTGTCCGGGCGTCATCGTGATCGCCCGATCCACGAAATCCGCCTGCTCGTCCTGCGGGAGATTAGCGAGGGCCTGAGCGTTAGTAACAACAATCTTACCCTCGTCCACGATCTCCTTAATACGTTCCGTAAGATTAGTGAGCTTGAGCCGCTCGGTTAGCCAAGTGATGCTTTTTCCGAGCTTATTGGCCAGTTCCATGACCGTAAGAGTATCATTCATGACCAAGAGACGCTTCAAGGCGCTAGCGTACTGAGCGGCCCGAGTCTCAATTGTCTGAATATTTCCGACGATCTGAGCCTCAAGCGCCTCAGCATCGTCGGCAGTAATAATATTCATAGGGACCGTTTCCAGTCCCACCTCACACGCTCCAGTGAAGCGGTGAAGTCCATCCACCAGGCCGATATAGGTCTGTCCGGTATCTTTGTCCTTTAGCTCTCGGCCTACAAGGGGATTCAAGATACCCTTACTTCTAATACTATCCACAAACTCTTTCCACTGATCGGTCTTCTTATCAACCGACCTCAAAGCGGCCAGATTAGGCCGCACGCTGCTTACCGGAACGTTACGAAGATTATTGTTGCTAGCCATCGATAACCTCTAAGGTTTTGACTCGGAGAACTATTCTCCGAATCTTTTGCTCCGACCTTTCGGAGAAACGTTCTCCAAATGTTCGACTCCGAATATTCGGAAATCACTTTCGGAATTTTCGGAACCCGATACTCTCGGTGCGGAGCGTCCGCCACCCTATCATAAAGCAATCCGACAACAGATTCCAGTCCATTTTCGCTGACTCATTTAGCCATTTAGCTTTTCCGTACCCACTACATGCTGAGGAGGTATCGGCTCGTAACATCTAGTGGGTACGCAAGCGATCAAACGCTAACTGGAATCTGGCGGCGAATTGCCCTATGTACCATTGGAGGAGAAGATTTTCGGTTCCGAATATTCCGAAAACGCTTTCCGAATATTCGGAGCCAAACATTCGGATCTCACCTACTGAAAATTCGGATCGGAATCTTTAATTGGAGAGCTATGAGAGGGGAGAAAGAATGAGTCACAAAGAAATAATTCTGAAATTGCAGGAAGCAATATTTGAGGTATTCGAAATTGAAGTCTCAATTGCTTTTAGCGGTAAGAAAATTTGCATCAAAGGAGTCTCTGATAAGATAGATGAGCTTAAGGTATACCTTTTCGTTCTCGGGTATCTTCATGCAATGAAGCCCGAGAGTAATAAACTCAAAATTTTTGCATCATGAGGTAGCTATGCTAATTAGCGAGACAATTAAGAACTTTCTTACGCTCAATACTTATCCAGAACTAGCGGTCCTATACCAGAAGGATATGGAAGTACAAATTCTTGTAGAGAAAGGGGCAGGACAAAAAGGAGAAAATAATACTTATTATGATGAAGTTAGTCAGTGGTACAATATTCGGATGCCCAAAAGTGCTAATACTATTCCCGAAGATAATGATCGGGAGATGCCCTTCGATTTATCCGCCCACGCATTAGGCATAGGTTCTACTGGTTGGAACTGGAAGGAGAAAAATAGTGTTTGGTGTGGCTTCGATTTTGATGCAATAACTGGACATTCCGATAAACATAACACCAAATTAAGTGAACAAGAATTAGGAGAAATAATTAAGAGAGTACATGATATTCCTTATGTTACAGTTAGAAGGAGTACCTCAGGGAGCGGGTTACATTTGTATGTGTTCCTTGAGCCCATAAATACTGCCAATCATAATGAGCATGCCGCGCTCGCGAGATACATATTAGGCAAGCTCTCTGTAGAAACATCTTATAACTTCGAGTCCAAGGTAGACGCCTTAGGCGGGATACTTTGGCAGTGGCATAAGAAGATGATCGGTACCGATGGCTTGAAACTTATTAAGGAGGGTGGCAAGTTAGGCGGAATTCCCGATGATTGGCGGCAACATCTCCCGATTATTACCGGAAAAAAGAAGAAAGTTATTCCGATAGAGATCCCCGAAACTTTAGGAGATGAATTCTTAGAATTAACAGGGCAAAGAACAAGAATAAATTTCGATTCCGAACATAAGAAACTTATAGATTGGCTTCAGAGTAATAACCATTCCTGTTCTTATAATCAGGATCTCCATTTAATTATTTCTCATACCCACGCCTTAAAATTAGCCCATGAGGCGTTAGGATTAAAAGGAAAATTTGAAACAATAGCCGAAGGAACTGAACACGGGGATAGAAATTGTTTTCTCTATCCTTTGAATGGTGGTGGCTGGACGGTTAAGAGATTCACTAAAGGAGTTCAAGAGCATGAACTTTGGGAGCAAGATAAGGGCGGCTATACCAGTACCGTCTTCAATAAAGAGCCGGATCTCTATACCGCCTCCAAAATATTTGGTGGCGTAGAGATGTCAACCGGAGGATATAGTTTTCCTAGTGTTAAGGATCTAATGAAGGTAGGAGACCTCTTAGGAATAAATTTTCAGATACCAGAGTGGGCTCACCATAAGTCCGTTGTTTTGAAGAGACATGATGATGGTCGTCTCTTAGTTAAGATAGAAGCCGATCTTCAGAAAGATGCCGTTTACGGGGGTTTGAAAGGCTTTTCTCCAGAGGGAAAATATTGGTGTAGATTTTATAGTACTCAAGTAGAAAATAAAACAAATTATGAGATATCAAATTATGACGATTCTATCAGACATCTCTTAACCCCACTAGGAGATGACGCTGGCTGGTCAATTAAAGTCTCTGATTTTTGGCAGACCGAACCGATTACTCATGTGGCTAAAGTTCTTAAAGCTCTCGGAAACAAACACACTGAAGTGGAAAGGATTCTCGGAAATAGAATTATTAAAAGCTGGAAATTAGTCTTTAAACCTTTTCAGCCCGAATATCCTGGTAATCGAGAATGGAACTTGGAAGCTCCTCAATTGAGGTTCTCAAAGTTAGAGAGCACAGATAATCTCTACTATCCCACATGGCAGAGAATGTTCGATCATCTCGGCAAGAATCTCGATTCATCCATTGCTGAAAATAAGTGGTGTCAAGAAAATAATATTATTGATGGTGCCTCTTATCTAAAGATGTGGATTGCAAGTTTATTTCAATATCCGAGTGAGCCGCTGCCATACCTCTTTTTCTTCGGGCCAGAATTATCAGGAAAATCTTCATTCCATGAAGCCATCACCCTCTTAGTAACTAAGGGAGTAAGGAGAGCTGATACCGCCGTTTTAAGTAAGAATGATTTTACTTCAGAGCTAGAGAACTCGATTCTTTGTGTTTTAGAAGATAAAAGCAATCTTCGAGAAAATAAGAATGCTATGAACCGCCTCAAGGATTGGATTACATCTCCACGGATTACTGTTCATAGGAAAGGCATCGATCCATACGACGTTCCTAATCAAACGCATTGGGTTCAAACCAGTAACTCCTCTGATAATCTTCCAGTCTTCCCCGGTGACACTAGAGTTACCGTTATTTATGTTAATGAGCTTAAAGATATTATTCCTAGAAATAAATTCTATGCAGCTTTAGAGAAGGAGGCTTCGGATTTCATAACAGATATTCTATCAATGGATATTCCGGAGAGTACGGAACGGCTCAGAATAGCCGTGGTTGTTACCGATGAGAAGATTCGTCTTCAGGAACTTAGTAATTCGGAGTTGGAAACCTTTATCAGCGAATCCTGCTATTACATCGAGGGTTCTAAAATAAAGTTCTCAGAATTCTTTGATCGGTTCCAGGAGTGGCTTGATCCCAATAGTACACATTTGTGGAGTAAGATCAGGGTATCGAGAGAACTTCCCGCCCGATCCCCGATAGGTCAATTTACTACGGAGATGAATCAGAGATATATTTGTAATTTATCTTGGGAGAAAGATACCCCCAAGGGCATCCGATTAACCGTTAAGAATAATAAAATTGTTTCAGCTTAGGGACTCAGATGCAACCGATACCATTTAAGAATATGACAAGCACTCTTCTTGATAATCAATATCGTTCAGAAAATGTGCAAAAAATTATATCTCTTCCAGTTTGGACCGATGGGGAGATGTGTATTTCTTGTTGGAAAATGAGTTTTAAAGAACGACTCCGAGCACTATTCTACGGAAAAGTTTGGATCAGGGTTTTATCTGGATCAAACCAACCACCAATCTCTGTGGAAATAGAAAATAATATATTTCCGGAGAAATAGATGAAAAAGTTTAAAGCTTTCTGCTGGAGAGAAAGATTAGCAGCGATATTTTATGGTAAAGTTTGGATGAGAATTTTATCGGAGGAGAAATGAAAATACTTATTCTTCTTATATTTCTATCTCAGACTCCGGCACTCGATATCAGTGGTTCCTTAAGTGTTGATGAATATCAACTCGTGGAGCTTACCGCTACCGGACCTAAAATAGATAGTTGTGTCTTCGATATTCTTTATGCCCCAGATATTACTTATCTAGTTTCTCAATCTAATGGTAATGAGAAAGGGACTAAAATTATATTTACTGGTCCATGTGGTGACTATAGAGTATCATGTACGGCATATGCTGACGGAAAAATGCAACAGAAGATTGCTCTTGTCACTATTAAAAAAGGATCTAAACCTCCTGATCCTAAACCGATAGATCCACCCAAACCGGTAGAACCCCCTAAAGAATATGCACTAAGAGTATTGATGATTTACGAGTCCGAAGACCTCTCTAAATATCCACCAGAACAAGTTAATGCTCTTAGATCCCAGAGCCTAAGGAAATATCTTAATAGTGTTTGTCTGGTTGTAGATAGAGTTCCAGAGTGGCGAATATTCGATAAAGACACTAATATGGAGAACGAAAGTAAAGCGTGGCAGGACTTAATGAATAAGCCGTTCACCACATTACCCTGGATTATTATCAATAACGGGGTAGAGGAGTTCGAGGGTCCGCTTCCTTTAACCGCTCAAGAGATAGCTGCTCTAGTGAAAAAATATGTTCCCGTTAAGAGGAGGGCAAGTTGGGTAAAATAATTACTAATAAGAACTACAAAACATTTATAGAGGAGGCTAAACATCACGGTACTGGCTTGATTGCCAGAGATTACAGTGCATTCCCGCTTGGCTATTATGCTCAAGCTGTACCGTTCACACTCCCACTGATACCAGAGCATGAATGGGAAGAACGATTAAAAGATCAGATCGCTGCTAAAGCTCAATTATCTAATATTCGGGATATGGGTAATTTCGGCCAGAGGATTCCTTCAACCGATCAAGGAAAACAAGGCTACTGCTGGGCTTTCAGCACCGTTAATTGTTGTCTCCTTCTTAGAGCCGCTAATAATCAACCATATATTGGGCTTAGTGCTTATGCGGTAGCATGTTTAATAAAGAACTATAAAGATGAAGGTGGATGGTGTCAATTAAGTCTTGCCTTTCTTGCTGAACGTGGAGTACCGAGCTACGATTATTGGCCACCTCAATCGAAAGATCCTAAGAACGATAATCCTGAGACATGGATTAATGCTAAGAAGCATACCGTCTCGGAGTGGTATGATTTAGATCCGAGAAATATGAGAGCACAAATGGTAACGTGTCTCTTAATGGGAATTCCGGTGGCCGGTGACTTTCAATGGGCGCAACATAGCGTCTGCGTATGTGATTTAGTATCGATTCGGCCTTTTAGGATTCGTTTTTGGAACTCGTGGAGTGACCAATGGGGAACCGATGGAATGGGTATCGCTGAAGAGGATAAAGCGATTCCTAATGGTGCTTGTGCTCCAAGAAACATTTATGCTTCTAAGGAATAAGATATGCCGATTGAGAAGATTAGATTGAATCAAGGATATTATACAATCGTAGACAGACAAGATGCCGTTTTTACTTGTATGCATAACTATTATGTAAAGAAATCCGAAGGATCTAGAATATTATATGCTCAAAGAAATGCAACAATTGAAAGAAAACATAAAAATTTTACACTTCATCATGATATCGTTGAACGCATGGGAATTATTGTTCCTAAAGGAATGGAAATAGATCATATAAATCGTGATGGCTTAGATAATACTAGAAATAATTTTAGAATCGTTAATAAGAGTCTACAATCTTTAAATAGAGATATTATTTCTACTAATACTTCGGGACATCGAGGAGTACATTGGGAGCAGTGGTCTCAAAAATGGAGAGCCGCAATAGTAATAGATGGACGAGAATATAAATTAGGAAGATATACAGATATCGAAGATGCCATAGCAGCTAGGAAGGAAGCAGAGATTAAATATCTCGGAGAGGAAATCCAATGACTGGATTCTTTGTCAGAACATCTGATGGTAGAACCGTTGAGATCGAGAATCTTAGCGAGGAGGAACTTAATATATTCCTTAAGAATTTAAATCGAGCTCAAGCTAAGAAGTGGTTAGTAGGACTTATTAATTGGATCAAGACGAATGTCAAGGAGTTGTAATGCCCTCCCAAGAGCACGCTATAATAGTTAAATGGATAATCGAGAACGTAACAGAGGAAGACATTCCTCTTAATGGGAGTACCGATGCGCTGATCTGGAATCTAGTTCATTTGGCTACACAAGGTCGGCCATATGATCGTTATAACTATTCAACGGCACAGAAAGAAATAGTTGGAATTTGGAGAAAAGGATGAAAGAAATAACCCCCAAAGTCTATCTGATTGGATATACTGTTGTTGATTTCGAGGGCATAAGTCAATATCTTCTAGATATTAAACAAAGCGATTGGGAGAGTAATGCGGACACCGAATCTGATCAATTAATTGAAGTAGCTGGGAGAATCTGCTATCGGAGTTGGGCACCGTTTGATGGTACCGAGGGAACTAATCCTAATATTACTAAAGTGAGAGAAGATAATAAAGAATATATTCAAAATATTATTAAGCAAAGTCATGGTAGCGTATTGGAACATAGTAATGTGAGTCTACTTTTTAGAGATGTAAGTAGAGTATTTACTCATGAAATGGTGAGACACAGAGCAGGAATGGCCTACTCCCAAGAATCTCTTAGGTATGTCCGATTAGATAAGCTACGCTTCTTTATTCCGGAGGAGATTAAGCAAGATCCTGAGCTATATCAATTATATCAGAAGACGGTGGAGCACTTGGAAGCAGTACAAGAAACTCTTAGTCATAAGATTAAGAGCGGAAGCACCTTCCATGATAAGAAAGTTTGGACCTCAAGGTTCAGGCGGCTAGCTCCACTGGGATTAGCCACCACTATCTTAGCTACCGGAAATCTTAGAGCTTGGCGGCATATTGTTAATATGAGAAGTTCAGCCGGAGCTGAAGAAGAAATTAGGATGGTGATGGATCAAGTAGTCCCGATCCTTAAACATATTTCCCCATCGGTATTCGACGATCTAAATAAAATTGATGGGGTGTGGAAATATGAATTAAACGCCAAGCCGTAGGAGCGGAAATGGACTACGAAGACTTCGAGAAACTTAATGATAAGGAGCTAATTGAATTTATAAATAAACTTACTGAGGCTAAAGCTAAGAGATGGTTAATAACCATAATTAAATTAATTAAGAAAGAGGAAGATAATGAACGAAGAAGAGATCAAAAAGAACTTTGAACAGTTTATCCATGATAATTTAGAAGGTAATGGCTACATCTTCATATTCGCTAAGAGTCAAGAAGAAGCAGCTTATATAACTAATACAAAGAAGCCCGAGATAATCGGGTTTCTAAAAGAAGTTATAGGACTTATAGAAAGTGAAAGCCCCAAATGAAATAGAAGCGATCTTAAGAGCTTTTGCTGATAAGATTAAATATAATCTTAATAGCGATACACATTTCTGTTTAATTATTTTCGATTCTTCTGAGGTAATATCTGTCTCTGATTCTTGGAGAAAGCCGATGAACAACCGACGTTTGAAATTGACATATATCAGTGAAAAAAGAATGCTTGAGATGTTCTCCGTTCCGAACATCAAGGTAGAAGATCGGGAAGTAATACTGAATCAGTGGATCTTCCCAGAGCTTCCCAAAGACTCCCAGATTAAGAGTGTTTATTATGATCCCCGATATCAAGCATTTGGAATCGTTATTTGGAGCAGTGAGTTTCCAGTGGCTAAAGAGGGAGATGCTTTGGAAGCTATTGAGACTAAAGTTAAACCAATCTTAGTTCATGGAGGTCATACCAATTAATAACTTTCCTGGCTATCTTCCTAGATCTAAGACTATGAAGAATCTAGCTACCTCAGCATATAATGCTGGGAGAGCTAAGATCGTATTCACTGCTAACAACTATATTGATTGGTTTCGTACACTTCCTCCTGATCCTTTCGGAATTTTTACTGCTTCAGAAGCTAAATATCAAGAAGGAAATTATGGACATAAAAATTATATTCTCCGCCCACAGCATGGAGTCTTATTCATAAACTCCTCAAGTATTTATTTTGGAGGTTTTGATATTGCTGTTACAAATCTTTCAGGCAATAATACCGCTATCTCAGAAATAGCAGAATTCCTGAAGGATACGGGGATAGCTTTCGGTTCTGGAGATGCAAATCCTATAATAACAGAATCATCTCAAGGCAATCCTTATTTTCCTGTAGATGGTTGGGGAAATTATGAATTATCTCCAGGATCTTCCTTTCCACCATCATGGTGTTGGGCATTAACTGAAGGTATACCGGGTAACCCGTCTTTAATTGATGGCGGTGATCTACTTGTCTTCCTAGTTGCTTGGACAGATGAAGGATTTGTTACTCCCGATCTTCCTGTAGAAACTTATAATACTTATCATGATGGTTATTTAGATGATCCTAATTTACCAGAAGGAAGTGGTACAGGAACAGTAACTACCCCAACTGAAAAGTTTAAAGTACATTATAATAGATTTGCTTCCCTGATCCCAAAGCTAGATCGATATCATGCTGTTATCTTCAGAAACAGTGATATGATTCCTGTAGCAAAAGCAGAACCGATTCTCTCCGCCCACTTTAATGAGGCTGTTAATGGTCTCGGGACTTACTCTGGTCTCGGTCCAAGCCTTAATTCTTTTGGCGTTGAGTTGATGGATATTACTGGATCGGTTAGCGGGGGAGTATGTATCGATATAATTCGAGACCATTTCAAACTGAGGAAATAATATGTCTCAAGACGAAGAATTGAAAATCGTCCAAGCGCATATGGCACAATTATCTGAGCACTTCGAGACTGTTCAGATTTTTGTGACCATTAAGAAAGAAGAATCTACAACCTCAATGTTTGATGGTTGTGGTAACTACTTCGCTAGATACGGCCAAGTTAAATCGTGGACTATAGCGGAAGAAAAAGACTTTGACGCTAAGAACAGAGTCGGAGGGGAGGAAGAAGAGGATGGATGACTTCTATCTGCATACTCCTGAAGAGCGGGGAGAGATGTTCAATTCTAAGGTAATTAATCATAATTATCTTGCCGCTGTAGATATGCATCTAATAAAAAATAGCGATGAATTTATTGAGATCTGCATCTTCCCACTTAATAATAAGTTTCAAGTATCTAGAACGATAACGCCATTCTATGCCGTTATCAAACCAAGGGTGAGTCCTTATAACCTTCAAGGCACCAATTTTAAGGAGAAGTTCGGGGTAAGTGAAACAAAATATACTAAAGCCTTCAATGTCGGTATAGATCGAACATCTCTAATGGACTTGTTCGAGGATTGGAAGGAGAATAAATTTAATATAAAGGAGGGCAAAAGAATATCTGTAGTTACCCATGATTGGTATCGGAAGAAAGAATATCTAATTCAGTGGTTGGGTAGACTTAACTTCGATTCCTTATTTTCATTTCAAGTTCGAGATATTCAGATGATGGCATTATATTTTAATGATTGGACATCCTTCAACGTTGAGGAGAACCAATTCGATGATTTAAGTCCAGGAATTATCTTAAGCAAATTAGATATTAGAGACTCAAGTACAGATACTCTCGTTAGAGCCGCCGGTATTGCTGAAGCGTATAAGAAGTTTATTAATAAAATTGCTGGTACTCGTTACTAGGAGAAAAAGATGCCCGATCCTGAAGTGGAAGAAGAAGTGGAAGTGGAAGAGGAATTCGACGATTCGGATTCCGACCCCAAAGACGAGGAATCTGAGGAGGAGGAAGAGGAAGAAGATGAATAAAGAAAAGAAAGACCCCGTCATCGCGGGGCAAAAGAAACCATCAGCTTCCTTGAAGGAGGGCGAGAAGCCCTCTCAACAGGAAATTGAACTCGATGTTCTGAATATTATGGAGTATCGTAAAAAGATGCTCCACGGGACTGAGTTCCCGTATGCTGAGAAGCTTAAGAAGTATAAATCGATGTCCACTAATAAGGAGCTATCAGCAAGTATCGATAAGCTTCTTAAAGAGCTTGAGGGAGAGAAGTCCGGGGACAAACCCGGTGAGAAACACACTCACTCAGAAAAAACCAGGCAAGCGCCGGGTTGAAGAACCCGTAAGAAGGAAACCCGTAAGAAGGAATCAGTTTTCCTTCTTACGGGTTTCTTTTTTTTAGATTTTCCTTCTCAGTACCACTGGCTGATTACGAAAAAGTATGTGGCTTGACGTTCTGCATCTGTTGCTGATTGACTTGTTGATCCCGGAAATCCAACAATAATTATAGCAGTTCCCGGCGGGATCGTCTCATCCTTACTTAATTGGAGGCATGTAGCGCTAACAGTGGTAGGAGGCGCTTTCATCCCACTAAAATGTGCAGCCACTTGATAAACTGTCCCCGAACCACCGATAATATATCCAGGAAATGCATTTCCACCTTTTCCGGTTGATTTAGCTGGCTGAGATTTTGTCGGTTGGGCATAGCTCATTTGAAACAGTGGTGGGGGACCAACATCTTGGACCTCAATTGAATCTCCTAAAGAATATGTCGGAGAAATATAGTCTCCCAATGTACCACCGTAATCCCCAGTTACCGGAGTAGGAGTTTCCTTATCTAAGCCTATACCCTTTGGGCTCTGATTATCTAAATTAGCAATAAGCTCATCGGGAGTACGGAGACGTTGTGTATCCTCAGATTCTTGAATATCTCCTGGTCCTATACTTCCATTAGCGCTCTGTTCTCCCACCCCATCAATAATTACAGGTCCGAGATTGGCAATAGGAGTATATGAAATTCCATCCCAAAATACTGGTGGCTGAATATTATTATAAATTAAGTTCACTTCATTGCCGATCCACTGAAATGAACCTGATGGCCAATACTTCCAGTCTACGGTATTGGTGCCCAGCATAATTGGTAGCTCTAACTTTAAGTCGATGGTGCTATCGTTACAAGTAATATCCATTACTACTGCCGGAGTAGGAGCCCCGTTGTTAATGTTGTATCTGGAGCAGGTATCTCTATCCAACATAATAATATCATAGCTCTCTACCGCTATAAACTTTAACGGCACCGTAATCCTGATTTGTTTCCAAGAATTACCACGTCTGAACATCCAGAAGGACATTGACGCTTCAACAGCCTTCTGAGTATTGAAGCAGTAGTAGTCAGTGGTTTCTTCGATTGTTCCATACTTATTAATGTTATATCTGATAATAACTTTATTCTGTTTATCATCGCTTAAGTCAACCCTCCATAAACCGATCATCTTAGTAATAAGCTGTTCTGTCGGAGTAAAAGTGAAGTAGAATGTGTCCTCAATTATGTCATTAAGCGTGATGAAGACTGAAGGTATGATGTACTTAGGAAGATAAGTAAAGTAGAATTTACCGTTTCTTAAGGTAGCCGCTACTTTATTTTGGTAACAGATCTCCTTAATGGCTACTAGAATATCTTTAAGCTCAAGATAAACGAAATTAAGTCTGAATCTGGGAACACTATTCAGGCTTTCGGTATCTACGTCATAGAGGGAGAAGGTGCGAACAATGTAAGTCAACACTTCCTGAAATGAATCTCCAATCGAAGATTCATATGTTACATAAACGTCATCAGTCCAATGCTGATTAAATAAAACGCTCAGTGGCCTAAAGAACTGGAGAGCAGTACATCTGAAAGTTCGATTAGGAAGTTGACGAACATTTTGAGCAACAACTGTTATAAGTTTATAATAACTCTTAGGAACCTTCATCCTCCGAGTTATTCCCTCGAAGGTTCTGTTGGCGTATACCCTAAGAATCTTCGAAGCAACAATATTAACTACATATCTGACTTTGAAGTCACCGAGATACTTCAATTGGGAGCCCGCTTCGATATAAACAAAATCATTTACGCCTCTAGTTATCGGACCCTCCAAAAGGGATGAAGTTTCATCGACAACTGTTGCTTCAAAATCTTTTGGATCTAAGGAAGTCTGAAGACGGATATCTGCTGCGGTAGGATCGAAAGACATCTCGATTCGATTATGATAAACATACTTAAAACTAAAATAAGCTACTCCCTGCTGATGTTTAACCTTAGAAAGAGTTCCCACCACCCAAACCCCACCTACCTCGAACAGCCCACTTAAATTAAGCGGAGTATCAGTTAAAACATATGTATGTAATTTCTCTACGTCTAATTGTGCGGTAAGCTGATCTTGGATAGCACCCGTACTATTAAATTGCTCTTGTTGGGCGATAAGAGCATTATTCATTTCCGTTTCAGCTTCCTCCTGACCTGCTGTATCTCCATTGAATGCGGCAATCGCTGCTCCCATCGCCCAAAATTGAGCGATAGCCATATAATCATATAATGCTTTCCCACTAGCCAATTGAGCATCGAGCCAATAATCGTGGATACCCATCGGCTCTGTAGTGATACCAACAGGAATATCTGTGATTCGTACAGTGGGTGCCTTATAACAAAATCCGAAGCCCAACGGCCACGCCTGCCCAATCATACTCTCCTTAAGATTATCTACTGATCCTTGCTCCGGAGAAAAACCTACTTCATAGTTCTGGAACTGAGTCATCATAGTGAACTTGAAAGTCTTCTCTTTATCGCTCCACTCGAAGTCACTAACTAAGTGCCCCTCGAAGAGTTCCATAGCATCGCTAAAGGGGATACCAATAATATGAAGATATAACTTACATCCCACCATATGAATGTCAACGTTGTCCATTAATTTCAAGAAATACTCGTCGCTATCATCGAGAACTACCTCAAGGGATACCGAGGAACCAGAAGTTTGAACATTCAAGATTGATTCGATAGTGGGCACAGATATTATTCTACCTTCGACAATGATGTCTCCCTTATCATTAAAGACTGTTTTATCACAATAATAAGCCCAATTACCGGAACGGGACCAATCTACTGCCACAATCAAGATCGGCTCAATAGCGTATTGAGTATTAATTGCATTAGCAAATGTTTGTGTAAATTTTCTCACAAAACAGCCTCAAGAAGATTTCAAACCGAATCCTTGAGTAATGAGCTTGTTTCCCTTTAAACCGCTGATCGGAATAGTATTGCCGACCAGTTCTTTTAAGACCTCTATCTCCAGATTGATTCGATTATTATTTCTTCCAGGTTGAGTGAAGTCAGCAGATGGAGTAATTACTATTCCTCGATACACTAAATTATCATAATCTGTTACATCAATTGGACTTCCTACTGATACTCCTAGAAAATCTAAGAGCTGATTCCTAAGAATAGAGTCCAAATATTCGAACTCGTATGATACTGTCTTAACGCTATTAAGATAATCATAGCCAATCTTCTTAGAGACAATAAGCTCATTACCACGATTCTTATTAATGATCTTACGGTAGTTAATAGAAAGTTTATCATTGAATAGTGGTGAAGGTAATGTGATCGAAGTGGCGTGCCACTTTAATGTTAACATTTTATTCCTTCTTAGGGTTTCCTTCTTCATAAAAAGGAATCAAGGATTCCGTCTTAGGGACTCCTTCTTATGAATCGAGGATTCCTTCTTAGGGATTCCTTCTTCAACAGATGGTACCAGTTGGCATAACCATATAGACAAATATAGATTGTAAGTTTAAGTTATCATTAATTGAATTACCAAATGATCCAGTTAAGTGAAACGAGTCGGTGAACAAGATAGTTTGCTGCATATTCCAAACGCTACTAAATAAGAAGGAATCAGTTAGGGGGAGAGTATCATAGATAATAAGAGGATTCCAAACATCCACTAAGAATAAGACATCAGTGAAGATTAAATTCGATACATTCTTCCAACTCTCTCGAAAAGAGAGATTGTCGGAGATCGGGAGATTAAGCGGAATAACGTGGAACTCATCGTGAGGAAATAACTGATCTTTAAGAATAAAGTCTTGATACTGATGATCGAAGGAGTCATTTAAGGGAAGAGTATCCCCGAAGGAGAGATAGACGAACTGATTCTTGAATCTATCTAATAGAGTCAAGATATCGATAAAGGATTCATACTTTGCAATCGGATTTGGCACTAAATCCCCCCAGTAATGGAAAATAATCTTTTACTGCTTTATGTATTAGTAGAGGAAAATCTGAGTACCCTTACGGGAGAAATATTATGGCATGGATACAATTGAGCAATGGTTTATTTACAGAGGTAGATGACGAAGATGCAATAGAATTAATGTGTATATGTACTTGGAATTACAATCCCTATCGTGGAGGGTATGTTCAAGGAAGATTAAAAGATGGAAAGAATATTTATATGCATTTAATAATAGCAAAGAGAATGGGACTAGCAGGTCCAGAGATCGATCATATTGATCATGATCCTTTAAATAATAAAAAGAATAATCTTAGAAGTGCAACACATAGTGAACAGTGTAGAAATTCAGGAATACGCAGTGATAATACTTCAGGATATAAAGGAATTAATTGGCATAAAAAAGATAAAAAATGGAGAGTTAGAATTTGGATTAAGAGTACAGAAATTTATATTGGAGAATTTGAATCTCTTGAATATGCAATTGCAATGCGAAGACAGGCCATAAAATATCATTATGGAGAATTTGCTAATCCTGATGAATTTAAATAATATTCCCCCCGGTAACTCAGACTAGGATGCGAGGTTGTAGACCAAGCGAAGTTGGTCTGTCGCGGAGGTCACGTTGGTCGGGCTGGGGAAGCTTCCCGAACTCCATAAGGTTCCCCCTGTACCACCAATCACGGAGTCCGAAACAATAAATCCGCCATATACAATCCCAGACACTCCGATGTCAAACTGACACAGTGTCGGGTTAGTTAGGAGTTGTGCGGTCGAAGTAGCTGGATTCCACTTCGGTCTGCTGGTCTGAGTATATCCGGTAAACTCCTGCCACTGTTTCGTTGACATTGTATCGCCGGAAGATAGAGCAATAAAACCGGCATTATCGATTAGGGACATACACCAGTTAGCTGTCAGAATCTGGGTTCCGGAAACAAACCCACAATTGAGGAGATAGTTCTTACCCTGATTAGATATCCCGTTATGGAACGGGAAAGTATCGATAAGCTCTCCCGATCTCCAATGTTCAACACCCCAAAGACCCTCAAGACCCAAAAAGTCTGTTGGAGTCTCTGGGGCTTTTTTCTTGATAATCTGGAACCCGAACAGATCCCGAAATGGAAATTTCTCTAGCATCATTTCTCTCCTAAAATCTGAATCCCTAAGAAGGAGTCCTGAATCCCTAAGAAGTAATCGAGGATTCCTTCTTATGAGTCCCTAAGAAGGAGTCCCTAAGAAGGAGTCCTGAATCCCCAAGAAGGAGTCCCTAAGAAGGATTCAGGACTCCTTCTTAGAGACCCTCTTACTGAAACTTAATGTTTCCTCGTCGAATCTCTCTATTGATCTCCCGCCCAAGCTGACGGGCAACATTCTCAGGAGTATTATTAGGCACTGTAACATTAATAGTATTACTAACACTTCCTCCTGTCGATTTAACTCCTCCACCAGAGCTGAATCCTCGATTCATTCCTACCACTTGAGGAGTGAATGATCCCTCTCTCATCGCTTCAAGAATATTATAATATTTATCAGTAGCATTTTTCGGCATAACATATTCGCCAGGAGACAACCAAGCCGGTATAGTATCTGTTCCACTTGGTCCACCCTTAGCAAATCTTACTCTCCCACCATATTTAAATCCTCCCTCAACTGTTCCACTGGCTGCTCCCATCAATGCATTAGCAGCGGCTATTAATGCATTTCCTCCTCCTAGTATTGCAGCCGCAGCTTGCATTTGTTCATTTGCAACTTGTCCTTGAGCACCAATAACTTGTGCCTGCTGAGGAATCAAAGCATTAAAATTAGCTACTACGCCAGCAAATTGTTCTGTAGTTAAACCAAACTTTGCGGCACCTTGGTCAAGCTTCTCTGCGGCAGGACCGAAAGTAACATTCCCACCACTTACTCCAATAGGCTGAGCATTTAGAGCACCACCTAATGCTGTATTAGTCCCAGAAAGTGCTCCGCTAACTCTTCCAAATTGACTCACCACTGCATCGGCCCAATTCTTACTATTCTTTGCATATTTCTCCCAGGCTTCATCAGTAGCCAATAATATCTGCGGTACAGTATTAGCGAAACTCTGAAGTTGAGTTCTAGCGGCTTCAACTCCTAGAGCCTGGATTCCGGTTTGAGTCTTTCTACCAACAACTGCTTCATTATATTGATCTGCTAATGTTCTAGCTTCAGTGTAAAAGTTAATAAGCTGCTGTAGATCCAAAGACTTAACAGCCCCTTCATTTGCTGCTTTAAGTTCTTGAAGTTTCTGTACTAAGAGTCCTACACTCTCTGCCGCATTCTCTGGGGCGGTACTTATATCCTTATTAGCTTTAGCTATCTCCGCACTTAAAGCAGCTACCCCTTGAGCTATCGGTTGTTGATCCGAAGTAACAACCATTCCACTGGCATCAGTAGCACGACCAAAATCAAAAGTTGGGGCTCTAAGAGCACCCATTTGCCCCGAGAGCTTATTAATACTGGTACTATACTCATCAATCTTAATCTTAGCGTCTGCTGCCGCTTTCTCCATCTTCTTCAAATTTTCTATTACAGTATTACTATTCTTATCAAATTCATCTTTCTCTATTTGAAGCCTAATTATTGTATTTTCACTGGTATTAAATACCCCAAGTTGTTTCTGAAGATTAGCTAAGATAGCATCAGCTTCTTGAGTCAAGCCAAGTTTATCAATCTGTGGTTTAATCTTCGATACATCAGCGATACCTTTTCTTAATGTCTCTTTAATAGGCTGGAATGCTCTCTCATATGCTGCTGCCTTTGTTTCTCCTGGCTTCTGTACTGCATCCTCAAGAAGTTTTTGACGATCTACAACTGCTGCATCCTGAGCGGCAGTAGCTTTGGCTATAGTATCAAGAACAATCTTTAACTCTTCTGCTGCGGTATCTCTTGCTAATTTAAGTTTTTGTTGTGAATCAGCTTTCTCATATTCTCTTAATGCCTTCCGCTCACCAATTTCTTGAGCGAGAAAATCACGAGAAGGTAATCGATATCCCTCTTTGCCTTGATTGATAGCAGTTTCAACGCCCAATTGACGGAGTATATCAACTTGCCGATCTAAAAGATCTGCTGCCTTAGCTGATGCCGCATTAGCTTCACTAATATTTCCAGCCTTAAAATACTCATTCTTCTTTCTAATCAAATCATCATAGATATTTTTCTCTTCCTCGAATTGCCTTAATCGAATATTTGTTATTGCTACAAGATCCTGACCACCACCAAGACCTTGAACAACCGATATCTGATCCTCGAAGAAGCTCCCTACATCTTTGAGTTTATCCTCCATATTCTTAGTATTAAGGTCTTTAAGCCCCTGATTTGCATCTTGAATGGTGCTCTCAAGTTTAGACTTAATTTTCTCAAGGAAACCAATTAATTCTTTAAATGCAGATTTAACATGCTCTTTAAGTTCGGTAGTCTTTTTCTTCTGATTATCAATCATGGCGGAATAGGCTTGATTCATTCTAATAGTAGCTGTCTGTACTGAGGTGCCAAGAGCATCCCGATAGCCTTTACCTAATGCCTCATTCAATTGAGCTTGAGCATTAGCCTTAACATTAACAGGACTAAATTTACTCGCCTCTTCAGCAACTCTCCTTTGATCTTCAATAACTTGCTTCAAATGTTTATCGTAAAGGTCTAAGACCTCAATAAGAGAAACCAATCCAACAGTAAGAACGCCGATACCAAGAATCCAAGGATTTATTGTTGATGTTACTGCTATAGATCCAAGACTAAAAGTATGAATAGCATTATAGGCCGCACCAAGCACATCAATTAAAATGAAAAGTGACCCTTTAACCAAAACTATTGCAGCAGCAACAGCACCAGCAACTTTAACAATAAGCCACAACGACTCCGCTACAGCTTCAATAGCGCTAGCGAGTCCACGATTTCCGAATATCTTATTAAGTTCATTGAAGGCATCAATAAATTTAGTACCGAAGCCAACAGTAAATACATTCTTAATCTGCTCAATGCTCTTCTGAAATTGTTGAGAAGGAGTAAGAACTTCTTGTATCGCTCCTTTATAATTTGCCATATTATCGGTAGTAGTAGCGATGGCTTTAATAAATTTCTCTAGATTATCTCCAGATAATCCAAAGTAGCCACCCAGAGTTCTGATCTCAGGGAATAGTTTTTGAGCTGAGGCACTACCACTCCTAATAGCTTTATCAAACTCTTGAAGCGCCCCAGAGAGACCCTTAACTTGAATAAGCTGTTGGCCACTCGTTACTCCCATTTCTCCGAACAGTTCTTTCATATCTTTCGTAGGATTATATATCTTAATTAAAAGATTATTTAATCTAGTGATAGCATCTTCACTAGATAGACCGGTCTGCGTGAGTACGGAGAGGGCAGCCAACAGCTCCCCCGTTGATACCGATAGGGCATGAGCAGTGTTTCCTACTCTACCAAGAATATTACCGATATCTTTAAGCTTCAAACGACCAATATCAACAGCAGCAAAGAACTGACTACTCAACTTCTCAGCTTCATTAACATTCTTAGAATAAGCATTTAGTGTTACTGCCAAGATATTACCAGCTTCAGGCAATGTTGCTCCGGTAGTTCTCGCTAAATCGCTAGCAACTTTGATAAACTTCTCAGTATCTTCAGTGCTCTTAACAATCTGATTACTCAAAGCATCATATGCCGCTACAGAAACTTCACCAATAGCTCTACCAGTCTCATCAGAGAGATTTCTAAGTGATGAAATCCAGTCAGCCGTTGTCTTATTTGCGTCTTGAGTTATAGCTTTAATTAAACCAATCTGAACATGAAGCTCTTGAGCGGAGGTAACTGCCCCAGTGAAGAGTTGTCTGATGCCAGCTATCAATTGATAAATTTCAGATACCACAGCAAGTCGGAGTGCATTCCGTAATGTAATAAGTCGATTACCAAGTTTATTAACACTATTATTTACTCCATCAACTGCTCCCATTACCGTTGCAGCGTCTCTACCAACTTTCTCTAATTCTGGGGTCTGCGGCGGAGTAAATTTTCTGGCACTAATAGCAGCAAGTGCTCGCTCAAAATCTTGAAGGTTATGGGTGCCCTTACTAATATTAATAGCAGTTTCATTTATAATATCATTTATTCTCTTAAAATCTGCTACCTTTAGGTCCTTTAATGGAACATTAAGTTTAGATTGAATCATTCCCTGAAGTTGACTGGCAATGCCTTGAGTAGATCCACCAAATGGCGTAGCCGCTCCCACCCCCTTATTAGCGGCGGCAGCGGCTTGATTAATTGCTGTCGTAAAATCATGAACGAGATTATTAGTAACTTTAAATTTATCTGCTAATTCACGAATTCTTCTATCATAATTATTAAAGAAATCAGTAACACTTGCTTTAGACGCTGCAATAGCTTTTTGAATTTCAGTATCATCAAATTTTCCTTTTATAACGTGTGTATTAATATCTTCAATAGCATTTGTCCAAGCTCTCCTAAGTTTTTCAGCTTTCCCAATATCAACATCTGAACCAAGAACTGGTGGTGCCCCAACCAATCCTGATATTTTTTGTCCACCAGTAGAAAGATTTTTCATTAATACTGCATGTTGTTCAATAGCAGCATTAGCTTTTTCAAGTTGTTCAATTGCAGTTCTAGCATATTTGAAAAGTACACCCTCCATACCTTGAAAGCTATTAGCAGCAGTACCATAAGCACTATCTACTATCTGTTTGAAGCGATCCAAACTGATATTGTTTAAAGTCTCATATTTATCTACTACCTTAGTAATAGCAGAATCAATATTAGCTTGCTGTTCTGCTGGAACACCCTTAGGAAATATTCCTGAAAAAACAGTATCTAATTTCCTCCTCGCACCGGCTAAATCACCAGAATCGGGACTAAATGCTTTAGCAATACCGCTCCTAAAATCAGCACCAATATTAGAGATATTCTTTTTAACATTATTCAAAGAATCAATAAGAGGAGCAAACCTCTCATCAGCCATCTTACCCATGTCGCCAGCAGCAAATGCTTTAGCTACATCTTGTGCTTCAGCAGCAGTTATTTGTTGAGTAGAAATTAGATGTTGTAAAGTAGTATTATATGAAGCTGCTGCCTTCTGTGCTCTAACAAGTTCTTCTGAAGTACCTTGCTTAAGAGCAGTAGGAGAAGTAAATTGTTCAATAAAAGTTGGCTTGCTTGCCTTTGAAACATAATCGCCCTGCCTCTTACTCAGGGTCATTAAACTTTCACCGAGATCTTTAACATCTTGATTAACAGCTTGATATTGCTTTGCTGTATTTTTTAAAGATGTTCCAACCTTCTCTATTCCCTGCGGTACTCCTTTATCATCAAAAGTTCTTCTAAAAGTTTCTGATAAAGTTCTAAAAGCATCAATCTGAGTTTTAACAGTAACAGTAAGTGCATCAAGATTTTTATCGAAAGTAGCAGTAGTACCACCAAATGACTTCATGCGCTTATCGACCGCGGCAAGAACGTCATTGACTTCTTGCATCGGAGCGATAAAATCATTTACATCTATGCCAAGACTACTAACTACTTGGTCAGCCATCAAATTCCTTTTTAAAATGGAACATGAGTTTCATAAGCAACATATTTAGCAAAATATTTCTTTATTTTAGGTAGTCCCGGTATCAAAGTTGATTCTACATATGCTTTAAATGCTTCCGCACCGGCTTCAAATGAATGCCAAGGCGTAGGATTGATAAGATGTAAATATGATGGAGCAACATTTAATTCGTTCTCCATATAATGTTCTACATCGGTAGAAAAATGAAATCGAAATTGTGTCCGGGTAAATCTAAATTGAAATTTTCCTAATGGAATTCCATCCCAAAATCCACGATCAATCAAACCATGAGCATCAGCAGAAGGATTTCTATCAATCGGAATAGGAACATTAAGAAATGCACCCAATGGAATTAATGAGCCACGAGCCATTCCTGTCCAAACAGGGACTAGTGGATAAACGGCTAGGAGCCACTCCCTGGCAGCAGCGTGCATATGCTTCTCAATATCTTTATCAAATTGCTTCCTATAATTTTCTCGAGATAGTTTAACATTATGAAGTTTCATTCGAGTCTTGATAGGCATTGGAATCTCCTTAAACGGAGCCCCTCCCTGGGCTCCGACCCCCGACTCACTTTTCTTTCTTCTTCTCTGTTTCCTCTTCCTCCGATGGAATCCAAGCCAAAGCCGAGTCAGGAGGATCAGAAGAGTAGACTGAGATCCACTCTCCAGGCAGTCCTTTCTCCGGCGGCTTAGCTTCGTGATCGGGGGAAGTATTTACGGCGATTTGAATATACGCCAATTTGAATTTTCCGTCCTTGAAAACCGTACACCAGAATCCTGGACTCCCTAGATCAGGAGGCTCGGCAGGATTGGCAGGAGGGACGGAATAATTCTCTGGCAAAGACTGATAAATCGGCGGTCTATCAGTCTCTACTGAGGGGGGCGGGGTGGCCAAACTTCCGGTGGATAATAAATAGGGTGTGAAGGATAATTTCCTGTTCCTGGGGGTCTGCTCCCTCCTCCCGGCGGCTGCGGCCAAATCTCTGGAGGATAAATTGGTCCACCACCGATTGTGGGCGGACGACCACCACTACCCGGCGGCTGCGGCCAAATTTGCGGCGGATAATAGATCGGATGGCTTGGTCTTTCTCCTCCTCCTGGAGATCCTCCTCCTCCTCCAGGTGGCTGCGGCCAGATCTCAGGAGGATAATAAATCGGATGGCTCGGTCTTTCTCCTCCTCCTCCTGGAGATCCTCCTCCGCCTCCTGGGAATCCTCCTCCTCCTCCCGGCGGCTGTGGCCAAATTTGCGGCGGATAAATTGGCCCACCACCGATTGTTGGGGGCTGACCGCCACCGCCACCCAATCCAGGAGGAACTCCTGATTGATCTGGCACAAAAATTACCAACTTAACCCAAACCTCTTGCAGACCCATTCACGTTCTCCTTGAATTGAAGAAACTTCTCACCGATGTATTGTGTGTACTTCGGAGGGATCGCTTGAATAATTTGGGCTCGATTCATCCACCAAATACCAGTAGCTAATTGATAATTGTAAAGTTTATAAGAACTTGCTGTACCACCATTACCAGCGAGAGTAACATATCTACTAATATAATCTTTATATTTTCTTAGTTCAGGTTGCGAGCACTGCCAATTAACCTCGAAGAGCCTTCTTCTAACAATAGGAAGATTAAACATATTTCCTTCAAGAATAATAGGATCAATAAGTGGAGCATCTCTCACATTTTCAATAACATAATAACAATTATTTTGATCAAAGAATTCTCTTAACTCTTTGATATAACAATCATGATTATCTCTATTTTGGGATCGGGTAGCTAAAGAGTGCTGTTGGCAAGGAGGAGAAGCATGAATAAGATCGAAAGAAGTAATATCACATTCCTCTAAATATTCTATAGCATCAGCTTGAATAAAATGATAAGGATAATTCAATATCGGTTCTGAATCTACTCCGATAATAAAATCAAAACCAGCTAACTCATATCCACGAGCCGCACCTCCCGATCCACAAAATAGATCGAGGAGTCTCATTTCTTTTTTGTTTCCTTCTTTGATTCCTTCTTAGGAAAATTTGTTACCTCTTTACCTTTCTTCTGTACTTCCTTCTGTACCTTGGACTTCTCTTTGGCCATCTTACTTTCCTTTCTTCTTGGGAAGGGACTTGATGCTTTTGGTTTTCTTTGCGAATTCCTTCGCAATCTTCGGATGCTTCGCAAACAAATATTTTGCTTGAGCCTTTGATTTAAAGGGCATCACATCGCTCCTTTCGGTGCTCCAATCTTTGCTTTTTCTAATTCAAACTCTTCGTGCGATTTTATCTGGTCAAAAGCTAAGATAAGAGCCATTGTCCAGATATCATTCTTTTTATCTAACTCATCCCAACTCTCTGGTACTCCAGGAGGTCTTACTCCGAGTCTGTAGCAAGCACACCAGATAGCGTAGAGTTGGGTTCTTCCTGGAGGGAAGATGATGTGTCTTGTGCCTGCTGCGTAAGTAAAAAACGATCTCTGGCCTCATCCAATCTACTCTCATCCAAGCAATTAGCCCGCATTACGCACTGAATAATTCTCATAATTTCAATATTAGAGAAACCGCCATCTCTAAGTTCCTTCTCATAATTCTCCCAAGTTTCGGGATTATTGAGATCAACGGTTTCCCACTCTAAGCCTTCCGTAGCTTCTAGAGACTTAATAATAAGATATCCGATTCTCCTTCTATTATGATCGGAAACCTTCTTCTTAAACATTGGGCTATCTACGTCTTCAACCTTCTTTCCGCCTTTGACTATTTTCATCGGGGCAGATGGGGTTGGATATGCTTTATCGAAAGTATCCATATCAAGGACTGCTTTAGCTTTAAATATAATATCCTCATTATCTCCGCCTCTAGGAATAATTAAAATTTCGATATTTGGTTCAGATAGTTTCTTCCCAGCGATTCTCATGTCCGTCTCCGGTAATTAAGATTTTGAAATCATGATTCCTTCTTAAGGATTCTTTAACTGGTGCCGTGAGTGACAGTTGCAAAAGCAATATTACAATTGCCTTTGACGCTCACTTGCCCAGCCTTAAGATCATGATCGAGAGATTCCCAACGGAAGTCAGCGAGTTCGATTCGTTCGCTATCTCCGCAAGGAGGAACGTAGCAAATAGTAATATTAACGGCATACGGCTCGCACGGATCGGAAGAGGAAGATACCCAATCCGAAGCTTCTCCGATATTCTTGAGAGCCTCTTCGACGGTGGGCGGATCTCCAGTTGCCGCTCTGAGGAACTCCCAGATAAAATCTAGGGATACTTCAACCGGAGAGTCATCTCCTAGTTTGACTGTATAAATCTTTCCACGATTGAGGACATAGGTTACAGCTCGCTTCTCGGAGTAAGTTAGCGTTCCTTCTCCGATCTTTACCTCAAGCATATTTCCGATCGCTTCAACAGGATCTGTTGAAGCCGCATCTTCAACTAGTGGAGGAACAATCGTTACCGATGTTCCTGCCACTGCCTCAATAACATAATACTCTAAAGAATCTCCGATAGTGATACCGAGCCCCGGTATATAGCCGGTAGCTGAAGTAAGCGCAAGAACTGTTGACCCTCTAGCAGCATCAGCACTAAGTGTAGTCGCTGCAACGGCAGAAACACTACCATCGCTTATAAAAACTGTAGCAGCTCTTAGATCAATTACCGCAATGACACACCTCCTCAAGTAGGACTTGGTTAGCGGCGTCTAATACGTCATTGCCCCATTGAAAAGGAGAAACGGGCAGATTCTCTTAATCATAGCGGCAACGACGTATACACAAACTATCCGGAAATATATTTAAACAGCGGGAGAAGCATTATCCCGAGCCCAAAGAGAATTACCGATTTGGGCTCCGGGATCGCTTGAGAAAACGATCCATTACCGACAGCAACCGCCCCAGAAGTAGCAAAGAAACTGGCAAAGTCCGTTGCCCCGTTAAAGGCGGTAGCAGTAAATGTAAAATTAATAGTTCCTGTACCGGCACTAAATAAACTAAAATCATAATTGGGATTCAAGTTTGCTTCTAGTCCAGTTACGATACCAGAAGCATTAAAGAAATTTGCTAGTGGAGTTACTCCTGTTTGGAGATTAAAATTTAAGATAGCTTGAGCCCCAGGAGTATCACCGATAACTTTTTGATACTCAGGAGGATCAAGTCCCAAAGAATAAGTATTTACTCCGGTGGAAGTGACCAATAGGGTGATAGGCCCAGGAACAGAAATAGCCTCAGGAGCAATAAAGCTCCCATTAACGGTATTCATCTGGGAACTAAGATTTGGTACCGAAAATACAATAGTAGCGGTACCATCAACAATACCAGTATTAGTAGCTCTGAACTCTCCGATGTTGCCAGAGTCATTGTATACCAAAGTACCAGCTTTGGCATTGACTGCAAACAACATCAGAATAATCAAAAACTTCTTCACTTTCTCTCTCCTTAGAAACAGCCGTTAGGTCCGCAAACGCGACCACGCATCTTGAACTTTTGTTTGAACCTAGAGAATCTCGGAGCCGAATAGACTGACGGAGCAGCAGAATAAATTTGAGAAGAAAACACCGGTGCTGAATAACGAACTATTGGTGCTGAGTAGATAGGAGTAGCAACCTGAGGAGTGGCTTTAGAAGGAAGCTGTGGTGTGGCCTTAGAAGGAATATCGGGGATCGCTTCGAGTTCAAATATTACCGAGGGGCCAATAGTAGCAGTCGGAGGAAGCTCCGAAGAATATGCTTGAGAGTAGCAGCTCTGTGCGAAGGAGGTTCCTGGAATAAAAACCAGGACCAGGAACAGAAAACGTTTCATCTTTGTCTCCTCGGAAGGTGGAAAGCCGGGCTCTTAACATCTTTTAATAGCATCTCATAATCACTACTCATTACGCTTCTTTGCATATGAGTATCTTGTTGTATAAGACCAAAGTTAATAATATTTATTCTGTTGTTGTTTCGGGGCGTTAACTTAAGCTCAGAAACAAGACCATGATCGTCCTCAAGACTATCTCCGTATTTATAAACACAAATATCCATATATGCAGCAGCAAAAGCACCAGTCATCCTACTCATGAGGTACTGATCTTTCTCAACAAATGCAGTAAGCATTAAATCTACACTACATAAAATGAGATAAGTGCTCCGACTAAGCTGATTAATACTAGGACCAATAAATCTTAGCTCAACCCAAGAAGTATTCCTATCATACCGATCTATATAGAGCGGAATCGAAGCCTCTTCAGCAGCCAACATAAAATGTTTGACTACTGAGGCATAAATCCAGCGGTTAAGATTTGGATTAAGCAATCGATTTCCTCTTAAGAATTTCTATGCAATCATTAAGCTCTTATTTTCTTGTTCCCAAGGAACTGCTGACCTTTCTCTTGTTTTATAATGGTGCTAATATTTCGTAAAACTGTTTTGCTAATTCTTCTGCTTTAGATCTCGATTATTAAGAAGGAATCAATAAACTCTAATTCATCTTCAAATCCTGGACCCAAAAGAGTAAAATTAAAGGTCTGAGCAAGAACTAATTGATCCCAAATAATTTGATCGGCCTGTTTATTTAGGAGGGACGTTGATGTTTTACGAGCAGTAATAAACCAACCAAAAACTTTATTATTCTTATCTATAGGGGCTATCTTGGAGATGTCATAGCGGGAGTTATTATAATCAATATAATCATTAAGATTCGGAGGTACCCTAACGTCCTTAGAATCTATTACAAATTCAGTAATATCAGTTTCAACCATACCGGAGTTCTTTGAGATTTTATTTCCTAGAGTAGAAACCCAATTATACAAAGATTTAGTTACTACTACTGCTTTCCGAATATGTTGTTTACCAATAGAAATAATATTCTTTCCGGTCTCAGGGTTTAAGACCGGAGGCGTAGGACTATAAATATCAACGGGAGTGCCGAAGCGATGCTTCATTGCATAAATTACTTCTCTAAGATTGTTCATAAAAAATCTTCTTTGATTTTGCTCTTTGAATGCGGAATTTACCGCCCCAGAAACCAATAGCAAATGGAATCCTTCCCTTCTTCCAATTATTATACCAACAGAGACATCGTTTACCGGGTTCCCAATAAAGAGTTAAGCAAGAATATGTCTTCCAATTAGTTAAAAAACGCAGATTTTTATAAGTAGAATATTCATAACCGAAGAGGGAAAATATTGGCGGCTTAAGGAGGGCCGCAGTGATAGAAGACCCTAGAAATTCTCGACGACTAATCATTTTCTACGCTCCTGATCTAATTCTGCCCTTCTCTTAATTAGTTCTATCTCTACCCGCTTGAGTATTTCTTGAATCTCTTTATAATTTGTTTTCTCCATTTCAAATCTTTGATTAACAATATTCTTTACTTGCTGAAACTCTTCAAAATGTCTATTTATCACTTCAGCAGCAGCCGCAGCACGAAAAGTATTATGTATTAGACCGCCTAAAATTAAAATACTCAAAGAGACAATTAAGAGAGAATCTTTACTATTAAATGTTGCCCTAAATGCTTCCTTAACATCCTTTCCAAAAGAATCTACTCCTTTTTCCTTATCTACTACATCCTCATTCCTTTTAATTTCTCTCCACTTCTGGTAAACTGGTATTAATGCTAGAACTGCAGCACTCAAAGAGGTTGCAATACTAACAAGATATTGCGGTTCCACAAATCCTCCTAAATTTTCTTCTCCTAAATTTTATTTATGAGTGTGGTAGGTTATTCTACCACACTCATAAGAAATTATACCTTTAATCCTATCATATGGATCATCCCAACATAAGCACGCCGTTAAGAGGCTCCAACATTGCAACCCCCATCAGCATATCAAGGGTGACCAGAGTACCCTGATCGAACCCATCGTACGACATAACTACTCGCATCGCGAGATTATTAAAGTTTACGACAGCGGCCAAAGCACCCATACCATTCCGAGGAATAGCAAGTGGGCGATTGACGAAAGCAATCGCGGTCCTATGAAATGCAAAATTGTAGGAACCCGCTGGACCGAGGTTAACAGCATCGCCATTGGCTAGAGCAAGTACCAAGGGCCGATCGACAGTAATATAAGTAGAACCATCAGTATCGATGATTCCATAAATATTAGTGGAATCGGTACCAAAAGTTACCGGCTGACCGACAACCGGAGTACCACCAGAAATTAGAATATCTTGGGCATATCCGGCAGCATACCCAGCAACCAAATTAACGGTGGCCTTACCATAAACAGTAACCACCGCAGAGTTAGCGACGGTACCAGAGGAACCCGTAGAAGTGGTAATAGAGGTGGGAGTAGCACCACCAACCGTAGATACCACCTGAAGTGGAGAGTCGTCTCCAGCGAATGTAACCCACTGTCCAGCAGTGATAGCGGCTGAGAGACCAGCCACAACAAATGTGCTGGTTCCTGGAGTATAACCACCGACCTTATTCACAGTGCCGGTGACAGTAGTCGTAGTTCCAGGAGGAACATACGGGGTATTCTGAGCCATAAAGATATTGAAGCCGAACTTTCGCCCCAAGGACGCTTCCCTCAAGGCGGTACCGTCATCACCAACCCTATTGGCATCGGTGAATTGGGTATTCTTAAGAAGAGCACCCTCAGATACCGTAGTCAGAACTAGATTCCGATCATTATCTTCCAAAACCTTATTCTGATTCATCTTAGTCCGAGTATCGATAAGAATATTACCGGCATTGGTACTAGTTAGAGTACCAAGACCACCAGAACAATATTTACGGAATCGGTGACACTGCACCGACAAAATAATATCGACCTGCCTCGCTATTGCTAGCGCAGCAGGTCGCAGATAAACCTGAGTTAGCTCTTGGAAGGACTTCGACTCCTCACCATCTCTAACGAGGAAAGAGACGTGCGGGTGCTGATCTAGAGGAACAGGAATATTAACGGCGGTTGCCGCTTGGACGGTAACAGCGTCCTGTTCGGTCTTCCTCTTCGACTTAAACTCACCCGGCTTGCGGGTATTTACTACGTCGCCGTAGGCAGCGATATCGTCAGAGAAATCTCGATATACGAGGTTCCCCATAACCATATTTTCTTCAAGGATAGCAAGAGCTTCCTGAGCCCAAAGTTCGGGAACGAAAGCATCAACAGTATTCGGTGGCAGCGCCATGGGAGTCTCCTGAGAATAGGAAGCACTCCCGACTAATGTCGGTGTCCGTAAGCGGAGATAAGAACATCTTATTTTATCCGCTTAAAGATAACCCTGATTAAGGATTCAGGTCTCCTTATCTCTTTAAGCCGGAGGCTTTCCTCCACAGACGATACGCCGCTGGATCGTCTAGTGGTGGACCATTCTTAGGAACAGTAGAAGCACTATTGCCTCCCACTCCAGAATGTGCCCCAGACTTAAAGAGATTGCCATGCTCTTGCATCTCTTTCATTTGCTTAATTGCATCTGAAGGAGATAACTCAAGCATAACATTGTTTCCGTCTTTATCTTTCGATGCTAGACGGATTTTAGATACCAACTTTCCGGTCGGCTGATTATCCTCGTTGAGTTCTTCAACGAGTCGTGTGAGCGGTCTCAAAAGGTTCACGACTTGCATCGGATTATAAGCATCCTGTGCTGCTGCTGTATAAATATCTTGCTCGATAGCATAAGTAGTATAACGATCCTTCCATGCATCACGATCTTTAGCAAGATCCTCTTCTTTCTTCTTAGCTTCCTTTCTAAGTTTATCTTGTTCTTTCTTACTCAGCTCTTCCTTGGTTAGATACTCATTCCTGAGATCCTCAATTCTAGACTCAAGCTTCTCCTTCTCTTCAGAAGTAAAAGGATGAGTCTTCTTAAGTTCCTCAAGTTGCTTAATAGTTCGTTCGTTAGCCTTTTGAGCCTTACGCCGCTCCTCAGCCAGGAACGTATTAAGTTGTTCTTGGGTAAACGTTTTTCCTGGCGGCGGAGTTGGCGGTGGTTCCGGATCAGGATCGGGAACCGGCGGATCTTCATCTGGCATCGGTATCTCCCCGGCACTCAGTAGCCGGTCACTTAATTGAGAGAGCATATCCATCTTTAAGATAAGGCTTGAGATATAACCAAGCCCTATTACTAATTATACCAGCCCGCTTTGCCTCATTAACACTTACACCACGATAAGTCTCACTTACCCCAGAAAATCTCTGATCTTCAATAATAATTCTGTTAATTTCAGCCTCAAGCTCGATACCATCTAAATAAGAATACGCTATCTCACAACAAGCATACTTAATCTGTGGCGGATTAATAGGAGCATCTAAGAGACCGGTCTTTCTAGGGAAAGCAAGGGATTGCTTCGGATCAGCCTGACAACCAATAAAATTTAATTGTTCAATGTCTCTAGTTGCCATCACCAAAGCAGTAATTTTATCTTCTTGAGAAGCATTAATCCAGGCATCAGAAGCAAATCTAGTTGCAAAATATTGTTCTGCTTCCGGCAGAGAAAGGTAAGTCAAAACAGTTGAAGGAGAAAGCGGATCTTCAAATATCGGAATTAAACTTAAATTCTGTACTACTTGAACAGGTTCGCCTTGGGTATCAGTAGTATGATCTGATTCAAAATGAGATAATATTATACTCCCTGCCTTAGATACAGCATTATCCGCCAAGAAGGCTCTGTAGTTGCCATATCCCACAGCCTCCAAATACGAAATATCAATATTCTGCCACCCAGTATTATCAATATTGATCTCAGGAATCCCACCTTCTTCATCTAAAGCCGGAGTAACACCATCAATAAGATAAATAAGAAAATAAATATATCTAAGATTAAGATTCGGTTCATTCACAATGATTTGACGGATGACACACCTCCAATAAAAGGGGGAATTCCCTTTCCCCCTTTTAAGATTAGCCCTTCTTCACATAGCTCCCGATGGCAACCTCAAGCATCTTGACCATGAGAGGGGCCAGCTTCGAAAATTCTGGCTCCTTATTCTCGTCCTTGGTCTCCTCTCTGAATTGCTTAATCAGTTGTTTGAAGCTCTCTCGTTGGTCTCTGTCAGGTCCGATGACACACCTCCCTTATTTTGTTAAAGCCCGTTCAATCGACCACCCCGCCCTCAAACGTTCACGAATTACTCCCGATTTAAATCCTAAATATTTTTCCCAGCGTCTAGTTGACATATATTTATCATTATAATAAACAAATGTTGTACTTGTTTTATTATTAGCTTGTTCCTCAATAGTTGACCAGACACAATTATCATTATAATAATTATCATTAACATCAAGACGATCAAGCGTTTTTCCTTCTGGTCGTAAACCCATATCTTTAAAGAAAGTTTCAAAAATATGCCATTCTTCACAAACTTTTATACCTCGACCACCATAATCAGAATAACTTAAATGATTTTTATTATAACATCTTTGATGCATAGCTTGCCAACTTGAATAAGTTGGTGTATCTGTCATACCATGTGTAATAATACCATGACAATTATAAATTCTTAAACAACCACAAGATTGAACTCCACCATTTTTTAAATGACTCGCTAAAACTAAAGTATATCGCCCACAAATACATTCACATTTCCAACGCGCATTACCTCTATATACATCATAAAAAGATTTAACAGTAAGATAATTAAATGTTTGATCTACAAGATCAATAATCGGTCGTCCCATAACTGCTCCTATTCTTTACACCGATAATCACCATTGAGAAATTTATAGCCTTCAAATTCGAGTATCACACTGTACCAGTCTTGACTAATCGCTGAATATTCAATCGGATTATTGGCAAGAACTACAGCCCAATGCTCGCCCTTCCAATTAGTCAGATGAATAAAATTAAGATTATTATTGTCTATAAAATTTTGTAACTCTATATATTTTCGTTTCCTGATCTGAAATTCATATTTTAAATGTCTTAGGGCTGAAGTCTTATTGTAAGAGTATCTTCTTCCACCAACAGTAAGAGAAATTTTAGTTTCATTTAATGGTGCTTCACTATCACCAAAGATCGGAGAATCTAAAACAATCATAGATTGGATAGATAATAGAGTTACATAAGGATAAGGCCCATTCTTAAATACTTGAAATGATGGAACAGGAACAAAAGTACGATCATAACGATAAGGAAATGTTGGACCATCTGATAAGGTTAAGGTATCATGGAGGGCTAAGGTTAAAGATTGATATAAAACCCAATTATCTCGAAGATAGAGTAAGTTACTTAAACGAGTTTGCGGAGAAACAGAGATATCGAATCTTTGAATAAGTTGAAAGACATCGGTGAAAGCAATCTTTGATACATGATCTTGAAATTCATCAGTAAAGATTAAAGAATCAGAAAAAAGGGAAATATTAGAGAAAGATTCAAAAGTGCTCGTAAAAGATAAATTATCCTGAAATACCTCAACTAAAAGTCCGGGCTGCGGCGGAATATAACCGAGTTCTATCTCTCCAAGAGTACAATTTAGGGTACCAAGTTGAGCCGATCCAATCAAGTTAAGATGTCCTGCACAGTGTAATAGTCATAAAGGAGGTAAGAAGAATTAGCTTGTCGTGCATTAACAAAATAACCACAATACTCCGGAGCAAGAATAAAATCTGACTTATCCATACTGAAAATTTGAGTCATATGTGTAGGATCTGGACCAATAAAAAAGAGCATATTTGTATCTGCGGGAGACGGCTTAAACTTTATTCTTAAGTATTTTACTTGCTCCAAAAACACTGCCATATTAAAGTAATTACCAGCAACTGTAGTTGGATTTGACCACTTATCACATCTAAGTTGTGGGGAAACTGTATCACCGATTCGTATTGATAGGGTAACGAACTTAGTAGAAGATGCATCGGAGAAAAAGAGACCATACTCATAATAATCTGTTACTATTTGCTTGGGGATGCATAAGAGTCTTGAGGTTAGATAACCTTGAACAGATAATTGATATCTTAGTCCTGTTAAATGGTCATGAAGCGTTGAACCACTATTGATCTGTAAGGAATTCGGGTAGCTAGGAGTAATTTTAGAAGAGGTTCCTTGATTCACCCAATCAATTAAAGTATAATATAAGTATAAATTATGCCACCGTTCAAATTGAAGTAAGTCACTGCCACCCTGATCCATAAAAAGAACTGGAGCATCATTTGCAAGAAAGATTCGGCCAGCACCCTTTGGAGTCACTTCAAAGGTATCAGAAATAGAGCCATATTGAATAATATTAGAGAGTCTATTTTCTAAACCTCCGGCTGTTATAACAGCAGTAACTAGAGTACCAACTATATGAGGAGCTTCAATAGTGGCTTCATAGGCGCGAGTTACTTGAATTATTGCCGCAGGGGCCGGAGTGGTGGCTGCTTTAGAAGTAGCCAAAAAGAGTTCATTATCAATAAGTAAGACAGTAGGAAAATGAGTGAAAGTAGAACCATTAGCAACTGTTATTGAAGTGGCACCAACACTAACATTAGTGCTTAAATTAGATTGTGCCCTCGTTAAGAAGTTAATAAAATCCAACCAAATTCTCCTATTAAAGCGGCAAATATTTGCTATAATAATCGTATATCTTCAAATCTCCATAAGATCCAAAATTATAATTTCTCGCATAAATCCCAAAGAAATTTAAATTAGGAATAAAATCAGTTCTAGAAACTGTAAATATCTTAGTTAAATTATGAGGATCGGGACCGATATAAAAAGAAAGCATAGAAGTATCTTCAGAATCATCAAAAATAGAAAGATATTTTACTTGCTCATAAACAACCGGCATAGTTTTATAAGTACCAACGAGATCATAATAAGGACCATATTTATCTATTCTAAGAACAAGTTTCCCGGAAGAAAGAATTCGGACAGCAAGAGTAATAAATTGTGCTATACCACTAGGATTCTCTCCAATTGCTATTCCATATTCATACTCAGAGAATAAGATATTATCAGTTATCGGGAGAAGTCTTGATATAAATTGACCGCCAGTTTGAGGAATATAAGTTATTGCAATATTAGTATAATCATAATCAAGACTCGGAATAAAAAAGACTCCGATACCGTTTTCTACGAAGTAGTGTCCCGCCTCATTAATAGAGAAGTCAATAAATGGGAAAGGAGATATCTCCAACCAAGGTTCATACTGAGTATTATTCGGAAAAGATACCGGAGGAGAAGGAAAAACCGTATTAACTAAAGTAGCATCAGTCGCAATAGAAAGATAACCAGGAAGACCAGGAGTAAAAGTCAAAGAGCCGTTAGCAGGATCGAGATTGGTAGCGATGTCAGAAAATAAGATATAAGAGAGACGAGTATTAAGAATATTAGCAGTTAGAACCAAGACAATTTCAGCTCCGGCGGAGTGGGCTGCTGCGGTGGTTCCTTCTTGAGCCCTAAGACAATCATAAGATGATACAGGCGGGGGAATCCCAGAAACTGCAATAGGACCATTAATGGCGATAAAAAGTTCATCATCAATTAAAAAATAAAATGGATCATTAATAAGCCCAGTAATATCTGTAAATTCTATGTTAGTAACAACCGAATTAATGCCGGAGCGAAGAGTAGTTTTAAATGTATTTTGTACATTAAACCATCTCATTAAAACTTATTCCCATTAAATGCCGGTTGTTTAGGTGGCTTACCATTGGTTTCCTTACTCTTCAAAGCTACATTTGCTGCTCCAACTGGTCCGGTAGTCTGAGCTTCAGCAATAAGAGCAAGCTTTTCGGCATGTTCTTGCTTTGCCTTCTCTACCTCTCCAGCGGGATAACCACGAATATTAGAAGCAGTTTTCAAGGAGACTAAGCCGCTTTCAACATCATCAGATAGTATTTTTGGATCAGAATAAGGAATAGTAGAGGAATCGATCTCTGAGTACATCTTCTGAAGAAGTTCTAAGGATACCTTCCGGCCAATAGTTAAGTCCACGATACGCTTTGAAGCTTCTTTCTGAAACGTTCTAGATGGAATTTGAGGAATAAGCTCTTCGAGTTTTTTAGCTTCATCTTGCTTTGCTTGATCTGACGGGAGAATATATTCACTTGGATAGTTAACTGTGGCAACATTAACTACACCCTCGTAAAGCGACCAAAAGTAAGCTAATAAGCGCTCAGCGTGCTCCAATTCCATTCCAACAGTAGCGAGACCGGCCTCCAAAGGACGTTCGTCAACAATTTTGGAGGCAGCTGAAGCCCTCCTGGGCTGAAGATTCTGAACAGAGAGTTGAACCAAGGCCCGAATATCTCTCTTAAGTTGTTCCTCCTTCTCCATAGCGATCTTCAAGGGCTCGGAAGAAGGATTAATAAATCCAGGTCGCTCAGCACCAATAGGATATCTACGTCCTGAAGCTGCTCCAACAGTTACTTCATTAGTTTCTTGTTCTTGATTAACTAAGTAAGTTGAGATTGTCTTAGGATCAAATTGTTCAGTATAGAAAGGATAATTACTTTTTAAGGCATACATTAAGTCCGATGATTCAAGATTCAAGAGTGCTATTTGATAATCGGCAACATCAGCGAGAAGAGACGATGATAGCTCTAAGATAACGAAAGGAATCCTAGGGATATCTAAGGTTCTAATCTCTGAGGAGGGGTCCCCCTTTGTATTATAGGATTGATAAGAGACAGTTTGCTGTTCATTAATCCAAAGTCTTCGGAAGGAGGTGGCTACAGAAGAAGTTAATCCAGTTAAGGCATCAGTACCAAATTGAAAATCTTCAAGGAAAACCGCTAGAAGGATATCAGGATTTTGTGTGTCATAAGTCCAAGAACGTATTTGTTCAGCACGATAAGTATAAAAATAAGGGTGTTCATCACCTTTATCAGCAATTGTAGGACCAAATAATTGAGGCATATCGCAAAAAATGCCAACACGACCCATAATTAAAAGTTCAATAATCACAAAACGGGCAATAAATGAGGACATTGAGTTTCCAGCTTTATCTACTCCTCCATCCTTGCCTAAGGAAGCATCAATAAAAGATTTTGGACCGCCATCTCTAACAATTTCATCTAAACGCTGGATAATTGCATTTTTTATTTCGGAAATAGCAGCTTTAGCGAAAGAAGGACAGTAAGAAATGCTTCTTCGGAGATTAAAATCTTCGGAACTCTCTCTTTTAGAGAGTGGTTTGAGATAAGTTCTTACAAACTGTGAACCACCACCATAAGTGGCTCGATATTTCGGCCAACTTATCATATCATTGATATAATTCGGATGATAAATTGATAAAATATTACTCATTTTACTCCCTTATGCATTAGATATTAAAGTAAAACCGTGAAGTGAAACAGAATTTGCTGGATCTGTATTAGCAAACATGGTTTGCAAATCAAAAATATGAGGAATTGAGAGATCTATAGAAAGAGACATATTAATAACATTAACAGTATTTACTCCAACTAAAGAACCAGCAGCAGAAAGTAATCCAGAAGTACCAATAGTACGACAATTAGTAGAAATTAAGAGATAAGCATTATATGCTCCAACAAGGGTTGGAGTAGTTAAAGTAATAACAGGAACAGAATCTAAAAGCATACGAAAAGAAATCGGACCAGTCCGGCCAAAATTCATAGTTGGCCAACCAGTAAGCGTTAGATCTCTACCTTGAGCCCAAAATTGGGGTGGAATAACTAAGGTACCGGGAGCTGGAAATGCTTGATTTCCCACTAAGAGGGAAGCATAAGTTTGAGGATTAACGAGCGGATTAGCGGGACTAAATTGTCGATAAATAGAGCGATTAATTTGTTGTTGAAGCCCGCCAGAAGAAACAACAGGAATTTTTCTAGTTGAATCAAACCAAAAATCACCATCTATCTTATTTGTGGGAGCAGCAACAGGAGGAAAGTTAACTTGACCATTAGGTCTCATTAAGAGAGAACTAGTTCCAGAAATAACAGAACCGGCACCAGCATAATATGCAAATTGATCTACTGTTCCCGGATTAACATTTCCCCCAGATGGAGCACCACCAGTTAATGGAGCAAAATTATCAATCTGATATTTTGAATGATTGCCGCAAAAATCATCCACATCCTTCGGAACATCAGTCTTAGGATCATATTTACACGATTGAGATTGATCGTAGAAGTCACAATTACCACACTTATATTTTTTATCCATCTAATTCTCCTAATCTAATTCTTGGCGTATAATAAACACCAATATCTTGAGTCAGAATCGAAAAAAGCATGACCTAAATAGGTGAAATTTCCGTAGATTTTAGCAGATTTATCCGGATTTCGGAGGAAATGATTCATAATTGTCTCTTCATTTGGTCCACGAGCAATATTATAATCTAAATCTTTAAAATAATTGAGTTGCTTTCTAGTTTGATCAAAATTCCAGAAGACATTAAATCTTCTTCTGGCCATCCACTTAGCACTCTTTAAGGCATAATCTGATAAAACTTTAGAGAAAATTAGTGGAGGTAAACCGTTCTCAGACCGAAAATTATTATGAAAATCTAAGATATTCATTACGGAGAACCAATGATTCTAACCACTATTTTAACCGCCAAGGCACAAATTATTGCACCAATAACAATCCAGAAGATTGTTAAGAGAATACTAGGGATTTGAACTCCCGACCATACAACAAAAGCATAAACTATTGCTGCAACAGCTATCACAGCAATAAAGAGGAGAGCGTATCTCTGTAGATCACCCATTTGTTTGTCCTAAAATTGAAGCATTGGCCCACATAACTGTAGCTCTAAGGTGGGCTAAAGCAATATCTAATTCCTTAGATGGGGGACAACTATTCTCTAAGAATAAAGCGTAATCTCTGGCTTGCTCACTGATTTGAAATAAGATATCAATTTGATACTCCTTCGGAGGATGATAAGTGAAAGCATTTTTTATTTGTTCTGAGGTCATGTTATTACCCTTGACAAGATAGTTTTAATGTATTTTCTTCTATCAATGGGAGTATCTAGGTTCCAGGAGGGCTCCTCTTTATCTAGGAACTGGATAGCCATCGTTATAAGATCTCTATACTTTTCCCCGAACTCTTTAATTAACTCTTCTATCATAGAATGTTCCCGATAGATTGAGAAGAAGCTAAAGAGAGAGCTAAAGGAAGAGCAATTTCGGCGTAATTTCGAGCGTGAGCATAGTGGTCAGCTTTAACATTAATATATTCACCGATTGGGTTCCCAGAACGATCTTTCTTATATTGTCTAACTGGAGCTTTTAAATGATCTTTATATTCTAAATCTGTGTTTGCTGGAAGAGTAATTAATTGGGACTTGAATCGGCCGAGGGATAGATCAAGCCATGAGGTTCTATCAACTGAGAGAGTTGGTTCATCCTCATTAGAGATATGGATCTGCTTCCCCGTGATTCCGGTAGCGTAGAAGGCTAACCTAACCTTACCATAGAAGCGTGAAGAAAATTCATAAGCTTTCCTTCTCTCAGGATGGGCATCGATAACACAATAACGAACATGATAATCGTGCATTAAATGATCCAACTCCTCCATCTCTCTAACTTTTCCGTAAGCAATAACTCTAGGTTTACATTGGAAATTTAAATCGGTAGAGATACTTGAGACCCTACTAGGAATACTCCACTCATCAATCTCATAATGTATTGACGGATAACCAACGTCTACACCCATAGTATGTATGCCGTGGGTGGCTGATTCCTTCTTTAAATAGGTTCCGATTACTCTCTCTAAATCTGAATCAGTTATTCTAGAGCCTTTGACCTCATGAGTTAAACCAAGCTTAGAATTATAAAATTCTTGTTCGGAAGTAGGGTCTTGAAGAGCAGCAAAATAAGAAGTAGCTATCTGAGCCGGAGTAACCTTCATAGAATAAAGTTGGGAGATATGCCACCCTTTAATATCTCGATCTGAGTAAGATTCAATCCACTTAGAATTATTGAGGAAGTTAACTTTATCCTCATGATAAAGGACATTTTTGCAATGCTTACAGATTAAGTGAGACTTCTCAATATCCGGATCTGAGATATGAGTTCCGGTAAAGACAATATTATCTGGATATTCTAAATTCTCGAATCTAGAGCACGAGGGGCACCGGAAGTAGAAGATATTTTGTGAGGAACGGTTAAAATATTTAGAGATACCGGAATCATCAATTGTTGGAGTTGAAACCATCCACGCATAATGTTCTCTTTGTCCAGAGAGACGTTCAAGGGCTAAAGGAATATTAGCCTCATTCATCTCATTAAGTTCATCAAGGAACAAGACATTAACCGGGATACTCTTTAAACCGGCTCGGGACTTAGAACCACGGAGATAAAAGTTAGCAGAACCAGCACGTTTATGTCCAATATTTTTAGTATCAGAAAATAGATTCTCTAAGTAAGGTGATAATTCCAAAGCTGAATCAAACCGTGCTGCTGAGAAGTCTGAGGCATCGGGGGTTCTTGATGGAAGGACATAGAGTACATCAAAAGAGTTTACATCTATATGATAAAAAGCTATATTTATTAAGGTCTCAGTGAAGCCTA